>CENP01074121.1_pt1 | contig 16054 bp, 14 predicted proteins | sample 361281 | NCBI WGS metagenome assembly CENP01 (sample SAMEA2591122, study PRJEB7988) | marine metagenome | biome: marine biome (ENVO:00000447); feature: deep chlorophyll maximum layer (ENVO:xxxxxxxx); material: saline water (ENVO:00002010), including plankton (ENVO:xxxxxxxx) | depth 70 m
CCATAGTGCATAGCAGTCTTAATGGATTCGCTGAGTCTTTTAAGTTCATTTTCCTCCGCTCTAACGCAAACCCTGTCAACAATCAATTCGATATCGTGGGTTTTATAGCGATCTACTCGCATTCCAGGTTTTAAATCCATTATTTCCCCATCAACCCTGACCTTGAGAAAGCCCTGTCTCGACAGAGAGTCGAACAGTTCTCTATAGTGACCTTTTCTCGCTTTGATGAGAGGAGAAAGGATTATAATTTTTTTATCTAAATATTCGTTGATAATTAATTCTATAATTTGGTCATCACTATAGTTGACCATTTTTTCTTGGGTCACATAACTGTATGCACCTCCAACCCTTGCAAAAAGAAGTCGAATGTAATCATAGAGTTCAGTTATCGTTCCTACGGTGGAACGCGGACTCTTTGAAGTAGTTTTTTGTTCAATGGCAATAACAGGCGAAAGTCCATCAATTTTATCGACATCAGGTCTTTCCAGATTACCTAAAAATTGTCTCACATAAGCCGAAAAAGTTTCCATGTATCGGCGTTGTCCCTCTGCATAGATGGTGTCAAATGCCAAAGAGGATTTACCGCTACCTGATAAGCCTGTGATAACAACCAGCTTTTCACGAGGTATTTTAAGGCTTACGTTCTTCAGGTTGTGGACTCTGGCCCCCTGAATTTCAATATAGTTGTCGTTCCCAATCATAGTCAATCTTGCAAAAATAAGACTTTAACACTACAATTATACATGCTTCACTATCTTAACTATTTAATAAAAAAGCTTATCGACAATTTTAAGCTACTTTTCAATTTAGAGATTAGCAATCTCCTTTTGAGAAAAAGATTTTACCGCTTCAAAAAAAGCTTGGAAGTCATTCGCTATAGATTGGTAATTTTCGTTAAGCTGCTTTATGGCATAATCCATATTAGATTCAAAACGGGTTCTTCGAGACATCTGAAAAAGAATATTTTCCAATCCATCGATGGATGCATAAGCAGAAAACCAGTCGTATTTTATCAATGAAGGGATCATCTTTAATATACTTTCTGGGAGTTTACCTTCATAGTTTTGAATAGTATCATAAAACTTCACGCTAAACGACTTTAAAGTCAAATGGTGATATTTATGCCAGTTGGCGGCTAAATAATGATCAAAGAAAAGGTCTACAATGACCCTGCTGTAATGGCGATGTATTGGAAAAAGCAGGGTTACATTTTTTTTAAACAATGGATGGCTATCAGTAAAACTATCAATTTTTCGATGCAATAAAATTCCATTTTGAATGGTTTGGGGATATTGCAGGAATTGTTTTCCTTTTACTTTATCAGCAATAAAATTACCTATCGCAAGATGCTTATCATCACCGGATAGGTACACATGAGCCAGATAATTCAATTGGTAGCGTTTTCATTAATACCTCTCAATGTATTGTACTTTATTGAAAATAAATGCAAATTGATGATTTATTTTACGTTAATAAATTTTATGTGGAAGATTATAGATATGCCTACATTTGCGTATGACTTTAATTAAATCTATCTCAGGAATTCGAGGAACTATCGGAGGCGCACCATCAGAAAACCTAACACCATTTGACATTGTTTCGTTTGTATCCGGTTTTGCTAGTTGGTTAAAATCAAATGTAAAAGCCAACCACTATAAAGTAGTGGTAGGGAGAGATGCAAGGATATCCGGTGCTATGGTTCAATCTTTGGTCAATCAAACCTTAGTAGGGTGTGGTATTGAAGTTTTGGATTTAGATTTATCAACAACGCCAACAGTCGAATTAGCTGTAATCGATTTAAAAGCTCATGCAGGAATTATCATTACCGCCAGTCATAATCCTAAAACTTGGAATGCCCTTAAGTTTCTCAATAGTGATGGAGAAGTAATAGACGCTAAATCAGGTGCTGAAATTCTGAGCATTGCCCAAAGAAAAGATTTTAATTATGCTAATGTTGATGAATTGGGTAAAATAACACCAGTAAAAAATATGATGGAAAGTCATGTCGCTAGTGTTTTGGCGCTATCAATGGTGGATGTAAATGCGATTAAGGAAAAAAGATTTAAGGTGGTACTGGATGCAGTAAATTCAACAGGAGGTATTGCCGTACCGCTACTTTTAGAGGCGCTGGGGGTACAAGTAATTAGACTGTATTGCGAACCTACTGGATTGTTTCCTCACAATCCTGAGCCTTTAAAAGAACACCTTTCTGAGTTGTCTGAAAAAGTCGTTGAAGAGAAGGCTGATTTTGGAATTGTGGTTGATCCGGATGTAGATCGACTTGCATTTGTGGACGAAACGGGTGAAATGTTCGGAGAGGAATACACTTTGGTTGCTTGCGCTGATTATGTATTATCACAAACGTCTGGTAATACAGTCTCTAACCTTTCCTCAACCAGAGCCTTGGCAGATGTTACTGAAGTCCACGGCGGCACGTATTTTTCCAGTGCTGTTGGAGAGTTGAATGTGGTAGAGAAAATGAAGGCCGTAAACGCCGTCATTGGTGGTGAAGGCAATGGAGGGATAATTTACCCTGAATTACACTATGGTAGGGATGCATTGGTAGGTATAGCTTTATTTTTAAGCTTACTGTCAAAAAACGACATGAAAGTAGCCGCATTAAAGGCTTCTTATCCCAATTACTTTATGAGCAAAGCAAAAGTGGTTTTATCCCCTGATATGGATGTAGATAGGTTGCTGCTTAAGATTAAAGAACAATACCAAGACAAAAACCCAACCACCATCGACGGTGTTAAAATTCACTTTGAAAAAGCCTGGGTTCATTTGAGAAAGTCAAATACTGAGCCCATCATAAGGGTATATACGGAGGCTGAGAGCCAAACTGCTGCCGATTCCTTGGCAGAGCGATTCACAACTGAACTAGAGACGTTAAATTAGTCTTTTGGCGCTTTATCTCGATGCTTAAAGCGATTGTGGGTCCACAAATATTCAACAGGATTTTTTCTAATGTCATTTTCCAATAACTCGTAAAAGGCATCAGTGATTTCGTATTTATTTGTTTTCTGACCTTGATTAGTTATTAATTCAAACTCAATTTCGTAATAGCCCCTTTTTACGCGATTAATTCTGGCGTATATAACAGCATAATCCATATTTCTGGCGATAAACTCTCCCCCCATAAAAACAGGCACTTTAACCCCAAGAAAATCTCTCCAATAACTTCTTGCTTTTGGGTTTGGAGATTGATCGCTGACCATGCCATAAATAGCTATTTCTCCTTCTCGATTTTTTTTCTTGATAAATTCGATTGAGCGGTAACGAGAAATTAGGATGGTTCCATGCTTACCCCTGATTTTTTTTATTAGCTCATCAAAATATTTATTCATTATGGGGGTGTAGATTCCATAAATTTGGCTGTTCAAATCGTATCCCATAGAGAATAACCACTCCCAATTAGAATAATGCCCCAATAACATGACAACAGACTTGTTGTTATCAAATTTCTGAAAAAGCGCTAAATTTTTGAATTTGAATCTTTCTTTTATTTGCTTTTCTGAAATGGTGAGAATTTTAAAGGATTCGAGCGTAATATCACAAAAATGTCTGTAGAATTTTTTTTCAATTCCCTTGATTTCACGCTCATTTTTATCGGGAAAAGTAATTTTTAAATTACTTCTAACTACTTTTTTCCTGTAACCAATAACATGGTATAACAAAATCATTAAAAAGTCTGAAAAAAGGTAAAGAACACCAAAAGGAATTATGGTGATTAGGTAGATAAATGGGTATATCAGTATATAGATTAGTCTTTGCAACCTTATTTTTTTTCAAAGATACTATATTTGCCATATGCTTGGACTTCACCTTGTTGTTGTTGTATTAATTGTTTCCAACGTGTTAGCCTCAATTTCGGGATTTAAAAATCAATCTTTTTTTGATCGATACAAATTTCAGATAGCTAAAATTAAGTCGGGTGAGCAAATTCGTTTGCTATCCTCTGGTTTTTTGCACGTTAATTTCAATCACTTGCTTTTCAACATGCTAACCCTATATTTCTTTGCGGGTTACGTAGTTTACAGTATCGGTGAAATCAAGTTTTTAGCTTTGTATTTTACCAGTCTATATTTGGGAAATTACCTATCGTTGCGTTACCATGAAAATCAAGATAATTACACAGCAGTAGGAGCCAGTGGCGCCGTTTCGGGTGTTGTTTATAGCGCGGTGCTTTTGTATCCAAATATGCAGATGGCTTTCCTGTTTTTTCCAATTCCTTTACCGGGATATGTTATTGGTACACTGTATTTGATCTATACGCTATATGGAATGAAAAAGCAACAGGACAACATCGGCCATACTGCTCATTTTGGCGGTGCCATTGCAGGACTATTGGCTACGATTGCTTTTAAACCCAGTGTGATATCTGAGGCTGCTTTTACACTTGCCATACTAACAGCTACCATACTGGTTGCAGCCTACTTTTTTAGAAGAATTAAGTAAAATGGCGGTTTACTGTAGCTGATTAATTAACTCAGCAACTTTTTGATCTAGGGCATTTCCTCTTAAATTCTTTGCTAAAATTTTCCCTTTTTCATCGAGAATAAAACTAGCGGGAATGGATTTAACCTGATAAATTTTAGCGATAGGATCTTGCCAGTATTGTAAGTGGGAGACATGAGACCAATTTAAACCGTCGTCTTCAATAGCTTTCAACCAATTGGGCTTGTCGCGATCTAAGGAAACACCCACTATGTTGAGACCTTTGTCTTTAAACTTATTAAATGTTCTGACCAAGTTTGGGTTTTCTACCCTGCAAGGTCGGCACCAAGATGCCCAAAAATCAACTATCGTAATCTTTCCAAGGTTGTCATTTAGACTAACCAATTCACCTGTTGGACTAGGGCCTTCAAAATCGGGAGCGATTTGACCAACATCCGTAGGATCTGGTTTTGCATTTAAGATTTTATCTAAATTTTCACCAGACTTACTTCTTTTAATTCGATCAGAAAACATATCAAATAGTGGCTTCGCCTCTTCGTTGTCCATTTGCTTAGTCGAGATAAAACGCTCGAGTATAAGCGCAGCGATATAAGAATCATTATTTTCTTTAATAAAGTCAATTTCATAGGTTCTGACTTGATCTTGAACATCTTTATATTGTTCTTGTAGATCAGCTGCTAAAAGGGAGTCTTGGGCAAAACTTGCTTGTTGCAAATCTTTACCAATAGCGTTCATCGACGACACAAAAACTTTGGTTTCGGACTTGTACTTCATGAAGGCGTCGTTGGAGATGGTTCCATAAGCCTTTGAAGCCATTAAGCTATCCTTGTAGAGACTCACTTTTACTACACCAGATTCTAACACGAAAGGAAAGTTACCTTTAATACCTTGTAAAGAAATAAAATTAACGTCAGGCGTCGTGGATTCGCCGCTCATGGCAAAAGCTCCTCCTTTAACTGCGGTTGAGTCAATAACTAAGGGTTGTTGATTGGTATCGGCAATAATTCTGTAAACCATATCGCCATCTTTTAAATCGACCGATCCTTTTACAGTAAACTTGCCATTTCCACCTGAACAGCTGTAAATTAAAGCTATAAGTCCTAAAAAGTATATGTTTCTAATCATAAAGCTAAAATATTAAATTTTAATTTCTAATTCCTTAAATCGAACTTTATTATTGAAACGAATTAGTTTTGTATTAAATTGCTTTTGATACTATAAAAAATAATGGAGTCAGCTGAAATAAACAAGCCAATTGAAGCGCGTATCCACAGGGATATGTTACACAAACAACTTTATGCTACTGATGCCTCAGTCTATAAAATCTATCCCGAAGGCGTTTGTTTCCCTAAAAATAAATCTGATATTCTATCGGTAATAAAATACGCCAAAGAAAAAAACACACTTTTAATCCCTAGGGCAGCTGGCACCTCATTGGCAGGACAAGTCGTGGGAAAGGGACTTATAGTTGATGTATCAAAATATTTCAATCAAATTATTGATTTCGATCCTGTTAAAAAAACCATCACCGTTGAGCCGGGTATAACCAGAGAAGATTTAAATCAATTTTTAGCATCCCATAAGCTTTTTTTTGGCCCCAACACTTCTACTTCTAATCGCTGTACTATTGGGGGAATGGTAGGTAATAATTCTTCGGGCACAACTTCAATTAAATATGGTGTATCACGTGACAAGGTCCTTAAAATGGAGTGTGTCTTATACGACGGCAGCCTTGTTGTTTTTGAGGAATTGAATGCAAGCCAGTGGAAATTCAAGCAAGCACAAAAAGATTTAGAAGGCGAGATTTATCGTTTTTTTCATAAGAAATTTTCTCAAAAAGAAGTGAGACAAAACATTGTCAATCTATATCCCGAAGCCAGTATTCATCGGCGAAATACAGGCTATGCACTAGATGCACTACTAAAGGATGTTATAAGTGATTCAACAAGGCTTAATTTGTGCAAGCTTTTGACTGGTAGCGAAGGGACTTTGGCTTTTACGACTGCTATTACGCTGCAATTGGATGAATCTCCTCCCGAACACGCCGTTATGGTCGCTACTCACTACGATAGTATTGAGCAATGCTTGCGCGCTGTGGCTCCATTGATGGAACATCCGCTCTTCAGTTGTGAGATGATGGACAAAACCATATTGGATTGTACAAAAAACAACTTGACACAAGCCAAAAACAGATTTTTTATTAAAGGAGATCCTATGGGGATTTTGTTACTTGAGCTAAGAGCAACTTCTGAAAGTGAATTAGAGTCCCTTTTAAACCACCTATTGGCGACCATTAAGGCAATTGATTTGTCTTATGATTTATCTGTTTTAAGAGGAACCGAAATTCAAGCCGCATTTCAATTGAGAACAGCAGGTTTGGGACTTTTGGGCAATATTGTGGGAGATAACAAGGCAGTAGCTTGTATTGAAGACACCGCCGTCCCACTCGATCAATTGGCAACTTATATTACTGAGTTCACCAAATTGATGAATAAGTACGATCAAAGCATCGTCTATTATGCCCATGCCGGGGCAGGGGAGCTGCACTTACGTCCGATGCTTAACTTAAAAACAAATCAAGGGGTTGTAGCATTCAAAAAAATAACCACTGATGTTGCCCATTTGGTGAAAAAATACAAAGGATCAATGAGCGGTGAGCATGGGGATGGCTTGGTTCGATCGTCTTTTATTCCTCTAATGCTAGGCGAAGACAATTATCAATTAATCAAAGCAGTTAAACATTTATTTGATCCCATAGGGCTTTTTAATCCTGGTAAAATTGTTGACCCTTTACCAATGGATAAAAACCTTCGGTATCAACCAGAGCGAAAAGAACCAGAGGTAAAAACCTTAATGGACTTTAGTGACGATATGGGACTTTTGAGGGCTGTAGAAAAGTGTAATGGTTCAGGGGATTGTAGAAAAACGACTGAGAATGCAACCATCTGTCCGAGTTATCGAGCAACTAAAGACGAAAAGGACACTACCCGAGGCAGGGCAAATGTCCTCAGAGAAGTCTTGACCAATCCTGTCAATAAAAACCCCTTTGATGCGCCTGAATTAAAAGAAGTTATGGACTTGTGTATCAGTTGCAAGGCGTGTGCTTCTGAGTGCCCCAGTAATGTTGATATGGCGGCATACAAATCAGAATTCCTATACCAATATTACAAAACCCACAAACCCACACTAAGAGATCGTTTGTTTGCCTTTAATGGGAAATTAAGTAAAACGTTCAATACCATTAGAGCACTTCAAAACACAGTATTTAGGCTGCCTATATTGGGAAATATGATTAAATATTCATTGGGTATTGCGCCCCAAAGGTCGATTCCTAAACTTTATGCGCCATTAGATAGGCGTTTAAAAGAGTCTCAGGTGTTAAACCCTATAAAAACGGTTTACCTCTATTTTGATGAATTCACTAATTACCTCGATGTACAAGTGGGTCGCGATGCTTTTGAGTTACTCACCAAGTTGGGTTATCAAGTTCGATTCTTACCCGCGACAGAGAGTGGACGAGCTTACATTACCAAGGGATTTTTAGAACAAGCCAAGAGGTGCGTAGATCATAACGTTAAAATTTACAGTGAGCTGATCGATGCCGATACACCACTGTTAGGTATTGAGCCCTCAGCACTATATACCTTTAAAGACGAAAACCTAAGATTGGCAAGTGATAAAGCCGCTGCCACGAGGTTGGCGAATCATTCTCATTTGATAGAAGCATTCTTGGCGACTGAAATTGATTTAGGGAATATCAAATCAAATGCATTTACCGAAAAATCAGCAACCATAAAAATCCACGCCCACTGCTATCAAAAGTCCTTAGGGAACCCAGCTGACACGTTTAAATTGCTAAACCTTCCCACAAATCATAATGTAAGCCTTCTGGCAACTGGTTGTTGCGGTATGGCTGGTTCGTTTGGTTATGAAAAGGAGCATTACGAAATCAGTAATTTAATTGGGGAGGAAAGACTTTTCCCATCTGTTAGGAAGATGGAAGCCCATGTTCACCTTGCAGCCAATGGTACCAGTTGTAGGCATCAAATTATCGATGCTACGGGAAGAAAAGCCCTACATCCGATAAGCTTGATGAGAACAGCCTTGATATGATTTTAAAAAAAATTAAAAAACTAAGGCACTTCATTTCAAGTCAGTTTTTTGAATTTTCGACCTTAAAGCATCTGAAATCCAAGGGGCAAATGGCGTCTTTAATTGCTGAGGCCTATTCCAAAGCGAAATACCATAAACATGCTCCAAATGATGTTAAGATTTTGACCCAACTAGCCAGCTACCGTGAGGAGCTCAGGAGAGATAATCAAACGGTCAGTTTTCAAGAAGTCGGTTCATCCCAAAGCCTGACCGTTGCTGAAATTGCTAAAAGAGCAGCTTCACCAGCTGTCTGGGCTTCTTTTTTTTATGAATTAGCACAAGATGAAAAAATGATAAACGTATTAGAGATCGGAACGAATTTAGGGATGTCTGGACAATACTTTATTAAAGGACTGTCAGGAAAACCAAACAGTCGATTTACGACCATCGAGGGGGTTAAAAAACTTTGCGAAATTGCCAGCAATAGATTTTTAAAGATCAGTTCACCCAGCAAATTTGAAGTTAGGCACGGTTTATATGATGAGCAATTGACCGAGATAGTCAAAACTTCTGTTAAATATAATTTGGTTTTTATTGACGGTAATCACCAGTATGATGCAACCATAAAATATTTTAAAATATTAAAAAATAATTTTAAAGAAAATGCGATAGTTATTTTTGACGATATACACTGGAGTCATGGTATGGCTCGAGCCTGGGAGGAGATCACAGATCAAGGTGGCATTGTTTTAAGTATTGATTTTTTTAAGTTAGGTATCATTGTGTTGGATTCCAACAAACCTCCTAAATCTGCTGAAAAGCACCAGTTGTTTTTGAAATATTAACAACAGCATTAGTTTTCAATTTCTGCTAGGCTAAAACAAATCAAAACTTTCCCTTTATATTTGTCCTAATTATTAAATAATGTCAGGAAATAAATTCGGAAGCCTATTTCAATTGATCACCTTTGGGGAATCCCACGGGGAGGCGATAGGGGGAATCATCGATGGTTGTCCCTCAGGAATAGCATTAGATATGCACGCCGTTCAAAGCGATTTAGACCGCAGAAAGCCGGGTCAATCAGCGATTGTGACCCAAAGAAAAGAACCAGATGAAGTAAAATTTTTCTCGGGTATTTTTGAAGGTAAAACCACAGGGGTACCCATTGGATTTGCGATTTTTAATACCAATCAAAAATCAAGAGACTACGATCATATCAAAGATCAATATCGACCGTCTCATGCTGACAAGGTTTATGATGAAAAATACGGTGTCAGGGATTACCGCGGCGGCGGTAGAAGTTCTGCTAGAGAAACTGCCAGTAGGGTTGTCGCAGGTGCCATCGCTAAGCAGTTTTTGAGTGACGTTAAATTCACCGCCTTTGTTTCGGCAGTAGGTGAAATCACCCTAGATAAGCCCTATCAGGAACTCGATTTTGATTATATCGAAAAAAACCCAGTCCGTTGTCCAGATCCCGATAAGGCTACTGAAATGGAGGATTATATCAAACAAATCCGTAAAGAAGGGGATACTGTTGGAGGTATCATCACTTGCGTGATCCAAAACGTTCCCATAGGTCTTGGAGAACCCGTATTTGATAAACTTCATGCTGAATTGGGTAAAGCCATGCTTTCGATCAATGCTGTTAAAGGGTTTGAATACGGAAGTGGCTTTGAAGGTTCAAAAACCAAAGGAAGCCTCCATAATGACTTATACAATGCTGATGGCACTACCCAAACCAATCGATCGGGTGGGGTACAGGGAGGAATTTCAAATGGGATGGATATTTATTTCAACGTGGCATTTAAACCTGTTGCCACAATCATGCAGTCCCAAAAAACAATCAACAACAAAGGGGAAGCCGTTGACATGCAAGGAAAAGGAAGACACGACCCTTGTGTGGTACCCAGAGCCGTACCGATCGTTGAGGCAATGGCTGCACTCGTGCTTGCGGACTTCACGCTCCTGAATCGAACGATTAAAAAATAACTTATGAAGAAGCTCCCGCTGCATTGGAGGATCATGCTAGGAATGGTACTCGGTGTGATTTGTGGTGCTATTTTTACTCAATTTGAGGGTGGTGCCACGATCATTTCAGATTGGGTCAAGCCATTCGGTACTATCTTTATAAATGCCCTTAAACTTATCGCAATGCCCTTAATACTGGGTTCCCTAATCAAAGGTGTTTCAGATCTTAAAGATATATCCAAACTTTCCCTGATGGGAGGGAGGACGATCGGAATATACCTTGTCACGACTATTTTGGCAGTTTCCATTGGGTTATTCATGGTGAATACCATTCGCCCGGGTAATTCCATTGCAGAGGCGACCCGTATGGAGTTAATCGCTGCCTATGAGTCCGATGCCGCTGAAAAACAAGCAGTGGCTAAAAAACAAAAAGAAGCAGGCCCACTACAAGCCCTAGTCGATTTGGTTCCAGACAATATTTTTAAGGCAACTACGGAGAATGGTAATATGCTTCAAGTGATTTTTTTCGCTTTATTTTTTGGAATTGGTTTAATTCTTATCCCTCCAAAAAAGGCCAAACCAGTCAAAGATTTCTTTGATGCCTTTAATGAGGTGATTTTAAAATTGATCGATTTGATTATGCTGGCAGCACCTTGTGGTGTTTTTGCTCTCTTGGCTGCTTTGATTGTCGAGTCGCCCAGTTTCGACCTCTTTAAAGCACTGGGTATGTACGCGCTGACTTTACTGATTGGTTTGGGGTTGATGATTGGCGTTTACACCCTGTTGGTACGATTTTATGTAAAAATAAAACCGGGAAGGTTTATCAAAGGAATCTCTCCCGCCCAACTGTTGGCGTTTTCGACTAGTTCCAGCGCAGCCACTTTGCCTGTAACGATGGAGCGGGTAGAGGAACACTTGGGGGTGGATGAGGAAGTAGCCAGTTTTGTGTTGCCGATTGGTGCTACCATCAATATGGATGGAACGAGTCTCTACCAAGCGGTTGCTGCAGTATTTATAGCTCAAGCCTTTGGGATGGACTTATCTCTCGGCACCCAGTTGGGGATTATTCTAACGGCGACATTGGCATCGATTGGAGCAGCTGCGGTTCCTGGCGCTGGGATGGTGATGCTGGTAATTGTATTGGGGCAGGCGGGGATTCCTGAAGCCGGATTGGCACTGATTTTTGCCATTGACCGACCGCTCGATATGTGTAGGACTGTCGTCAATATCACTGGAGATGCTTCCGTATCGATGATGGTCGCTAAAAGCGTGGGGAAACTTAAAAAAGATCCCGTGGAAAAAAAATGGAACGACCACTATCCAAAGGACTAAAAACTGAAACTGTCTCCTAGGTTGCCATGCAACATAAATTTTTGTTGAGGCATTATTTTTATTTGTTTTAAAATTCGTTCATTTCTTTTGTTTATCAAGTAGATTATGTGGCTTTTATATTGAACATATTCTTTAATGCTCTGAGGTAATGACATAAATCAATGGATATAAACTTTGAAGGAAAAGTAGCTGAAGAAGCTAAATGGAGGGCAGAGAGAATGGCCGAAATGTTTAAAATTAAGCTTAATAACAAATCCCTGTAAATATTAATCTAAATTCCTATGGTAAAAACCTAGCGGCTACCGCTGGACTGGGGACAGGACAATGGTCTAGGGGTTTGCGGAGCACAAAACGATTTCTCGCGACAAGATCGTAGAAAAAATCTCTAATAATGGTGGGGACGATTTTAAAAATCAAAATAATTTTCCTGATTCCCCCGAGTGTATTTACGATCCTAAAGATGGCGTTTGACTTGGTGAAAATCGCTTTTTTATCCTCTACCAAAATAATAGCATCCACAGACAAAAATTCTGGAGGCAGTAGCTCGCGAGCAGTTTCTCCTTGTAGCGGGGCAAAAAGAAATTGCTGATTCCGATCCTTTTTAATTAGGTATTGCACCCAAAAGTGACAAAAGGGGCAGAGTCCGTCAAAAAAGACAATACGCTTCATTATTTGACCAGTTCGAGTTGATCCAAATTCACTTGGGTGGTAAAGACTCCATAATTTACAATGGCTTTCTTTTTTTCGATGGCGTCAATACTGCCGACAGATTTCCCGTCCAATAGCCTGACTTTGTCACCCACCTTTAATACAACGACAGCTTTGGGTTTTGGTGGGGCTTCCTTCTTAATCTTTTTCTCCTTTCGGATGGTCATCAGTTCCTTGGTCACCTCTTTTTCCACTGTTTTTTTTAACGCTTTGGCTTTCTTGGTTTTCGCGGCAGAATTTCTTTTTCGCTTGGAATTTTCTGATTCAACGAGGCGAAGTATTTCAGCGATCATCGGTCTTTTTTTATTATTTTGAAAATAACGCTCAGCCACATCATTCAGTTTATTTCCCAAAACGATCATGCGCTGGTTGTGATCAAACAATTCTTGGTAGCTGATCAATTTTGCCTTGAGTTTTTGGTTGAGTTTCTCAAGACGGTCAGATTCGTTTTCAAACTTATTTTCCTTTTCTTGGAGTGATTTACCGGTTTTAGCCATCTGCTGTCTTTGTTTTTGAAGTTTGGCAATGGTGGCATCAAAACGGACTTTACCGCGTTCGATTTTCTTTTTGGCACGGTTAATTAAGCTGAAAGGTATCCCGTTTTTCTGAGCAACCTCAAAAGTAAAGGAACTGCCAGCCTCACCCAAAATCAATTTAAAAACAGGTTCTAGGGTGCGGTCATCAAATTGCATATTGGCATTGACCATCGCGGGTTGCTCATCGGCTAGTAGCTTCAGGTTGGCATAGTGAGTGGTGATTAATCCGTAGGAATTGCGCTCATAAAAATCTTCCAAAATAACTTCGGCCAATGCCCCTCCAAGCTCCGGATCAGATCCCGTTCCGAATTCATCAATCAAAAACAAGGTTTTGTCATCACATTTCTTTAAAAAACCTTTCATGTTTTTCAGGCGGTAGGAATAGGTACTCAAATGATTTTCAATGGACTGATTGTCACCAATATCTGTCAGAATGGAATCGAACCAACAGACCCGGCTTTTTTCGTGAACTGGAATCAACAGACCACTTTGGATCATCAACTGGAGTAAACCAACAGTTTTTAGGGTGATACTCTTCCCACCAGCATTAGGCCCAGAGATCACTACTATCCTACTTTGAGGGTTTAAATGGATGTCCTGAGGATAGGTTTTTTTGTCTTCCAACTGGTGCGAGCGATAGAGTAGGGGGTGATAGGCGTCTTTGAGCCACAGTTCTTGGTCTTCGGCAAAGATCGGCAATAGGGCATTGATCTCCTTGGCGTATCGCGCACGGGCGTAAAAAGTATCTATTTCAATCAAATAGCGCTGATAGGTCTTGATTAAATCCAAGTATGGCCTAAAGTAATCGGTGAGTTGACTGAGTATTTTTTTTATTTCCTCGGTTTCTTCAAAAACTAAATTTTGTAATTCACGGGTCAGGTTTAAGGTAGCTTCAGGCTCGATATAGACAATACTCCCTGTTTTTGAGCTGCCTAAAATTCCGCCTTTCACTTTGCGGCGGTGCATGGCTTTAACCGCCAAGACACGTTTGTTCTCCATCACCGATTCCCTGATATCATCCAAATAATCTAGTCCGTGATAATGACTCAGTGCTTTGTTAAAGCTTTGGGATATTTTTCCTTTTATCGCTTGAATTTGTTTCCTGAGGCTGTAGAGCGAGTCCGAGGCATTATCTCTAATTTCGCCAAATCGGTCAATGACATTGTCCACCTCCTTTTTGATTTCTTTGTTGATCTCAATGGTTTCTCCCCAAGCGAAAAGGCTGGGGTAGTAGGGTTTGAATTTTTTAAGGAACAGCAGTAGGGTGTTGACAGTATCTGATGCAGCAGCGATATTTCTAAAAGCGTTGATCTCCAAAACACTGTTTTCAATTTTAAGCAATTGAAATGTCGACGATAAATCTTCAAAGCCGTGATTTGGTATCCGATTATCGTTTTCAAAAGAAGCTAAAAACTCTGAGACACAAAGAAGCTCTTTCATTAGCGCCTCCTGAGCGGGTAGGGGAGCGAGTTTTTGACAAGCCATTTTCCCCATTGGGGTAATCGCGAAACCGGCAAGCTGCTCGGTTACCGTAAAAAACTCCAAATCCTCTAAGGTCTTTTTTGGGATATGCCCCATCTATTTTTTTAAATTAGCATGGCTAAATTAATAAAATCATGGCGGTAAGGATACATCCAGATTGGGAAAAAGTACTACATCATACTTTCGAGGAACCTTATTTTAAAACATTGATCAATTATGTAAAAAAGGCTTACCAAAAGGGGAGTTGTTACCCCCCAGGTCATCTGATATTTAATGCATTTGATTTGTGTCCTCCCAACAAAACACGAGTGTTATTGCTGGGTCAAGATCCTTATCACGGACTAGGCCAAGCGCATGGTTTGTGTTTTTCTGTCCCTGAGGGAGTGGCACCTCCACCTTCATTGGTCAATATTTTTAAGGAAATTACGCAAGACCTTGGGGTTGATTATCCCCAAAACGGAGATTTAACGCCATGGGCAAAACAAGGTGTATTGTTACTCAACACCACCCTAACGGTAGCAGCAGGAAACCCTGGCAGCCATCAAGGAAGAGGCTGGGAAGTATTTACCGACATTGTGATTAATACCCTTTCGAGGAATCATGAAGGTATTGTATTCATGCTTTGGGGAGGCTTTGCCAAGCAAAAAATAAAATTAATCGATGCGCAAAAACACTTGATTTTAACCGCGGGTCACCCGTCGCCACTAAGTGCCAATAGAGGCTATTGGTTTGGCAACAAACACTTTAGCCTATGCAACGAATATTTGGTCTCTAGGGGGAAATCGCCCATAGACTGGAGTGATGGGTATTAACCGCCTACTCGTTTAACATCGTGCCCCATGGCTTTGAGAATTTCCATGATTTGATCTCTGTAACTCCCTTGTATTAGTATTTCACCATTTTTAACTGTTCCGCCAACCTTAATTTCTTTTTTGATTGTTTTAGCTAAGGATTTTAAAGCTTCATTACTGCCCTGAAATCCTTTGATTAAGGTTACGACTTTTCCGGCGCGACCTTTGTTACTAAAATGTGCTGACAAAAATTGTTTTTGAAAATCAGATGCTAATGGTTTCGATTCGACTGGATCGGGAGCCAGATTTTCAAATTTAATTTTAGAAAGGTCTGTAAGGCTTTTTAGTTTTTTGTCCATAGTTAATATACTTTGAATAAAGGATATTAATAAAAAGATCGCATGTGTTGACTTATTTTTTTTAAGATAACGCAATAATTCCAATTAAATTATTCGTTAATGATAAATTAACTAAAATTTAGGGTCAAATCAATGGTAAAAAAAATAGATAAACAATACATTTGAAAATAACTAAAACCTTTTTCATGAAAAAATTATTTACTTTATTTATTAGCATCTTGTTGTTCTATGGATGTCAAGACTACGACGATCAGTTTGATGATCTTAATAACAAGATTTCTTCATTGACTAGTACTGTTAATGGTCTTACCTCACTTCAAGAAACTGT
>CENP01148499.1_pt1 | contig 16024 bp, 12 predicted proteins | sample 361281 | NCBI WGS metagenome assembly CENP01 (sample SAMEA2591122, study PRJEB7988) | marine metagenome | biome: marine biome (ENVO:00000447); feature: deep chlorophyll maximum layer (ENVO:xxxxxxxx); material: saline water (ENVO:00002010), including plankton (ENVO:xxxxxxxx) | depth 70 m
GTTACTGCAGAGTATTTAAATAACTGTGAAGAAATTGAAATAAAAGTAGCACAAGGAGCTAAACCTGGAGAAGGCGGTCAGCTACCAGGAGGTAAAGTAACTGAACTAATTGCTAAATTAAGGCATTCAACAGAGGGCGTTACATTAATTAGTCCACCACCTCACCATGATATTTACTCAATTGAGGACTTAGCTCAGTTAATCTATGATCTTAAGCAAATAAATCCTAAGGCAAAAGTTTGTGTAAAACTTGTAGCTCAATCTGGTATTGGTACTGTTGCTGCAGGAGTTGCTAAAGCAAAAGCAGACACAATTTTGATTTCTGGTCACAATGGAGGCACAGGCGCTAGTCCTCAAACAAGTATTAAGTATGCTGGTTTGCCTTGGGAATTAGGTTTAAGTGAAGTTCATCAAGTTTTATCATTAAATAATCTTAGGGACAAAGTTATCCTTAGAACAGATGGTGGTTTAAAAACAGGAAAAGATATTGTTATTGCAGCAATGCTTGGAGCCGAAGAATTTGGAATAGGTACAGCAAGTTTAGTTGCCATGGGTTGCATTATGGTGAGACAATGTCATTCTAATACATGCCCTGTAGGTGTTTGCTCTCAGGATGAGAAACTTAGAGAAAAATTTACTGGAACACCTGAAAAAGTTATTAATTTATTTAGTTTCATTGCTGATGAAGTGAGGGAAATTCTTGGATCACTTGGGTTTTCTTCATTAGATGAAGTTGTTGGACGATCAGATCTTTTATACCAAGTAAGCAGAGGCAGTTTTGACCTTGATGATTTAGATTTAAATCCTATAATTCAGACAATTGACTCATCAGTTGGTGATTTTGATAAAAAGATAAACACAATTAATAAGGTTAGTGATAGCCTGGATATAAAAATTATAGATGATGCCAAATCCTTTTTTGAAACTAATCAAAAAATTGAATTAAACTATAATATTAAAAACACTGACAGAGCAATAGGAACACGTCTTGCTTCTGAAATTACCAATACAAAAGGAATGAGCGCACTTCCTGAAGATTTTTTTACAGTTAATTTCCACGGATCGGCTGGACAGTCTTTTGGTGCCTGGAGTGTACAAGGAACTACACTCAGAGTTTTTGGTGATTCAAATGATTATGTTGCTAAAGGCTTATCAGGTGGTAAGATTATTATTCAACCTAATTCTTCATCTCAACTTCAAACAAATAAGAATGTAATTATTGGTAATACAGTATTATATGGTGCTACTCGTGGCAAACTTTTTGCTGCTGGAATAGCTGGAGACCGATTTGCTGTAAGAAACTCTGGAGCAAATGCTGTTATAGAAGGTTGTGGTGATAATGGATGTGAATATATGACAGGAGGAAGTGCTGTCATTTTAGGTGAAGTTGGCAATAATTTTGGAGCAGGAATGACTGGAGGCATGGCATTTGTATATGATAAGGAAGGTACATTACCACTACGTATAAATCTTGAAGATATCTTCTATCAACAACAAATGACAAATTATTGGGAAAATATTTTGTATCAAAAAATTGAAGAGCATATTAAAGAAACAAATTCACGATATGCAAAAAATCTTTTGGATAATTGGCAACATGAAAAATTATTATTCTGGCAAATAGTTCCTAGAGAAATGATTAATAAATTTGATCAACCAGTATTAATTAAAAAAGAAAAATCAGCTTAACTTTTATTAATAGCAGATTTAATTGCTTCATTTATTATCTTTAAATCAAAAGGTTCTGATAATCGATGATCACTATTTTTCAAAAGTTTAATTTGTATTTGATTGCCTTTTATTTTTTTAATTATTTTTTCTGGTACATCTGACTTCACAACATTATCTCTAAGTCCTTGAATTAAAATTAGCGGCTTGTTCCATTTAAACTCTTTATTCAAAATTTTATTCTTTTTTCCATCTACAATATATTTTTTTTTAATTAGATAACTAAAACCATATGAGGAATATTTCATAATTCCTTTTTCTCTAATTTCTTTTTTTTTTACTAATGGTAAATTTTTATAAAATTCATCAATATAATCTGGAGCTGCAGCAAGTCCAACCATACCTATTATTTTTGAGGGTCTTACTTTTGCAGCTAAAAACATTAACCACCCACCCATACTGCTTCCAACTAATATTTGAGGTCCTTTAGCAATATTATCGATAATATCTAATAGGTCTTTTTTCCAATCGGAAATTGTAAAATCTTCGAAATTACCATCAGATTTTCCATGTCCTCGGCATTCAAAACGAATAAATTTCAACTTATTTTTTCTAGCAAATCTCTCAATTGATAAGGCCTTTTGACCACTCATATCGGAGTTGAGGCCATGAATGAAAATAATACCAGGACTCTTTCCTTTAATAGATTTATAGCGAATTCTTTCTTTTTTCTTATTAATAAAGTAAGGCATCTTTGATACAAATACTTATATTTTAATAAAATGTCATCATTTAATGTCGCTCAAATACTTCCATCATTAGATTCTGGTGGTGTTGAAAGAGGAACTATTGAAGTTTCCAACTATTTATCAGAATTAAAAATTAAAAATAATATAATTTCTAGTGGAGGAAATTTAGTTAATGAACTTAATAAAAATTATACAAATCATATAAAGCTATCAGTTAATTCAAAAAATTTTTTAATTTATCCATTTATTTCTAATGAATTAAAAAAAATTATAGAAAAAAATAATATAAATATAGTTCACATTCGTTCTAGAGCACCTGCATGGATTTTAAATTTAATTAAAAATAGAAATTTTAAAACAATATCAACTTTTCATAACGTATATAGTGGAAATACTTATTTCAAAAAAATTTATAATAAGCAATTATCAAAAGTTGATCAAGTTGTAGCTATATCAAATTATGTTAAAAGTGAAATAGTTAAAAAATACAATTTGGATTCAAGCAATATTACTGTAATTAATAGAGGTGTGGATGTAGAATATTTTGAAAAAGAAATTTTAGATTCATCAAAAGAAAATTTTATTAATAAATTTAAAATAGATAATTCAAAAAAAATTTTACTTTATCCAGCTCGACTTACTAAATGGAAAGGACAACTTGAGTTTTTAGATACATTTAAAAAAATGAAAACAACTGATTTTTTATTATATTTTGTAGGTGATACAAAAAACAAGTCATATACACAAAAACTTCAAAATAAAATTGATAAATTAAACCTTAATAATAATTGTAAAATTTTTGGCAATTTAATTAGAGATGATTTGAAAATTTTATATCAATTATCATCAGTAATATTTTCATTTCCTTTACAAGCAGAGGGTTTTGGAAGAATTATAAGTGAAGCTCTAATAATGAAAAAAAAAATATTAGCTTTTAACTATGGTGGGGTTAAAGATCAGATAGAATTTTTAGATGATATATACAAAGTAGATCCACATAAATACAATGATATAGAATTAAAATTACACAATATCATTAAATTAGATAAAGAAAAATTTTCAAATATCTCATCTTCAAGTAAAGATTATATAAAAAAATCTTTTTCAAAATCTCAAATGGTAAAAAATTACTTTAATTTATATGCTCAACAATCAATATAAAAAAATACTTGTTGTTAAACATGGATCACTTGGCGATATTGCCTTTTCATTACTTGCAATGGGTTCAATAAAAAAACAATATATTAATGCCAAAATTGACTTGATTACTGAAAAAAAATACTCCAAATTTCTTAACAAATCAGGTTTATTTAATTCAATTCTTGAGGACAATAGAAGTGGTTTTTTAGACTCTTTAAAAATAATATTAAAGATAAAAAATAAAAAATATGATTTAATTATTGATTTACAAAATTCTAATAGAACAAACAATTATTGGTTATTATTAAAATTAATTTCTAAAGTAAAAATAAATGGATCAAGATCAAATTGTGATATTAAATATATCATTCCTTCACAAGGCACGGAGTCTCCTCAAAAAGGACTCTACAATCAATTAAAATTAATAGGTATAAATAATATCGTTGATAATATTGAATGGTTATATACTGATACTTCAGAAATTAAAGGTAGCAATATTATTTTAATCATACCGAGCGTCTCTAAATCAGGTAAAGATAAACAATGGCCATCTGATAAGTTTGCGAAACTTGCAAATTATTTTGAAAAACTTAATTATACAATTTGCGTTGTTGGTCAAAACTCTGATAGCGCAATTACATCAACGATAAATAATATATGTGAAAAAGTTATTGATTTAACAGGTAAATCACCTCCAGAAATTATTTATTCAATCGCTAAAAAAAGTAATTTAATAATTAGCAATGATACTGGGCCAGGCCATATAGCAGCTTTGAGTCATTCACCAATTTTATTTTTAGGAAAAGATGATGTTATTTCAAAATCAAATTTATCTGAATATAAAAATGGATATAAAATTTTAACTGACTCAATGAACAACTTATCAGTTGAACGAGTTTTAGGTTTTATAAAGGAAAAAAAATTAATTAATGAATGAAATTAATTTTTCTTCCAAGTTTTTATCATTCGAAAGTAATTTAGTATAATGTTTTTTCCAAGGGGCGTATTCATTTGCAATCATATCAGGTGAATTATCTGAGTCATAAATTACACAAAGTTTACAGCTTGTCAGTGAAGCAATATGTGTACAGCCACACTCAGGAGTTATAACATACGATGAAGAATTTATAATTGATATCCAATTATTAAAATTTAAATTATCTAGAATTATAATTTCATTAATACTAACCAAGTCTTTAAATTGTTTATCATTATATAGATCATATTTTTTATAAATTTTAACAAATACATTTTTTGATGACTCGTCTGATGTTAATACTATATTAATATTAAAATTTTTTATTTTTTCTATAAAATTAATAAACCTATCTTCTGAAAAATATTTATTTAACCATTTTGAGGAAAGATGAATTAAGCATAATTTTTTTAGACCGTAGTCTTTTTTTTCTAAATTAAATATATTTTTTATCTCTTCATCATCTTTAATTTCTAGCCCACTAGTTTTGACTAATTCATTCATCAATTCTGTTTGATGAATTGAATTTTTTTCAATAAATCTTTTTTTTCTATTTATTACGCTACTATATTTATAAAATAATTTTCCAATTATTCTTTCAAATAATTTACTTTTAAAATTATTTTTATATCTAGATTGTAATATTAATAAAGATTTAGTTTTGCTTCTGAAAAAAATAGAAATAAATATACTTAAAATTCCAGGACTAAATGTAAAAATATAATCATAATTTTCTTTTCTGATTTTTTGAATTGTTTGAAAAATTCCTAAAATTTGAGATGAAAATAGAATTATATTATTGATTGTATTAAACTTTTTGCAAATTTTTAAATTTCTTTGCGAACATACAACATCAATTTTGCAATTATTATTTGCTTTTTTTAAACCCTGAATTATTGGAAGAGTTAGTATCATGTCTCCCATTTTATCAATTCTAACTAAACAAATTTTCATAAACAATACAAATTTTATTAAACCAATTTAAATTTTTTTTAAAATCAGCTCTTGAATTTAAATTCATTTAAGATTATATCCTAACAAAATATGAAAAAAGACCTAATCTCCTAATATGCTATTTATCAATAGCTTTAATATAATCTCTATATAATTTTGGCCGTTAATTTCAAAACAAAGAAAGATATTGGTCCAAGAATCAATGAGCAAATCACTGCAAGTGAAGTGAGACTAATATCTAGTAATGGTAAACAATTAGGTATTTTAAGTATTCGTGAAGCCCTTATACAAGCAGAAGATGAGGGATTCGACCTAGTAGAAGTTTCTCCTGAAGCAAATCCACCAGTTTGTAAAATTATTGATTATGGTAAATTAAAATATAGAGAGCAAAAAAGTAAGAAAGAAGCAAAAAAGAAGCAAAAAACTATTGAAGTTAAAGAAATTAAAATGAGACCGGGGATAGATACCCATGATTATAATGTAAAGGTCAAGGCTCTCTCCAAGTTTATAGGTGGAGGAAATAAGGTCAAGGTATCAATGCGTTTTAAGGGTAGAGAAATGGAGCATCAAAATCTTGGCTTAGATTTGTTAAAGAAACTAACAACTGAGGTAGAGGAATATGCAAAAGTTGAAGTAGCTCCAAAATTTGAGGGAAGGCAAATAATGATGGTTCTTGTTCCTCAAGTTGCAAAATAATTCTTATTATTGCAAAAAATTTAATTATAAGTATAAGCCTTCATAACTTGCTATGGCCTGCGGGGCAGCCTAGTGGTAAATTTTTAAATAAAGGAGATTACAATGCCCAAGCTTAAAACTAAGAGTAGTTTAAAAAAAAGATTTTCTAGAACAGGAACTGGTAAAATTAAGTTTAAACCCGCTGGAAAAAGACATGGAATGAGTAAACGTTCCAATAAATTTATTCGTAACACAAAAAGATCAGCAATTATGTCGCCCGGTGACTCTGCTTTAATTGATCACATGTTACCATACAATAAGTAGGGAGACTAATTATGGCAAGAGTATCAAGAGGTGTTACGGCAAGAGCTAGGCATAAAAAAGTAATTAAAAAAGCTAAAGGTTATTACGGAAGAAGAAAAAATGTATTTAGAGTTGCTGTCCAAGCAGTTGAAAGAGGTATGCAGTATGCATATAGAGATCGTAAAAAAAGAAAAAGTGATTTTAGAGGTCTTTGGATACAAAGAATTAATGCTGGTGTGCGACTGCATGGTTTAACATATTCACAATTTATATCCGGTTTAAAGAAGTCATCTATCGAAATTGATAGAAAGATTTTAGCGGATCTTGCTGTTAATCAGCCTGAAGCATTTAAAGCATTAGTTGATAAAGCTCAATCTGCTAGATAATTTTAATTAATAAAATATAATAGATGGTAATGGCTTTGGCTGAAGACAAAAAAGATATAGTTAATAAAATCAAGAGTACCGACTCTCTCGATGAATTAGAAAAAATTAGGCTTTATTATTTAGGCAAAAAAGGTCTTATTCCTGAAGCATTAAAAGTCTTAGGATCTTTATCTATCGAAGAAAAGAAATCTAAAGGACAAGAATTAAATATAACAAAAAAATTTATTGAGGAAGTGCTTAAAGATCAAAAAAGTAAAATTGAAAATAAAGAAATCGAAAAAAAACTTAGTTCAGAAACAATCGATGTTACATTGCCTCCTAATATAATTGAACACGGTAAAGTCCATCCTATAAGTCAAACAATCTTTAGTATCATTGAAATTTTTGGCAATCTTAATTATTCAGTTGAAACAGGGCCAGATATTGAAACTGATTTTAATAATTTCACGGCATTAAATATTCCAGAACATCATCCAGCAAGAGAAATGCAAGATACTTTTTATGTAGATGGGGAAAATAATAGTAATGTTCTTAGAACACATACTAGCCCTGTCCAAGTTAGAACAATGTTAAATTCAAAACCACCAATTAAAATTATTGTTCCTGGTAGAACTTATAGAAGTGATTCAGACGCAACTCATGCCCCAATGTTTCATCAGGTAGAAGGTTTAGTTGTAGACGAAAGTTCTACTATGGTAGATTTAAAGTCAACTTTAGTTAAATTTTTAGAGGAATTTTTCGAGGTTAAAAACTTACAATACCGTTTTCGCCCGAGTTACTTTCCATTTACTGAACCAAGTGCAGAAATGGATGTAGCATATACTAAAGTAAATAATAAAATTAAAATAGGAGAGGGGGAGAACTGGTTGGAAATACTAGGTTGTGGAATGGTAAATCCAATTGTTCTAAATAATTGTAAAATTGACTCGAAAAAATATCAGGGATTTGCTTTTGGCATGGGTATTGAGAGATTATCTATGCTTAAATATGGTATTAGTGATCTAAGAAGTTTTTTTGATCCAAATTATAGGTGGTTAGATCACTATGGTTTTAGTATTTTAGATAATCAAACGAGATCAGGTTTATAAATGAAGTTTACATTAGATTGGCTTAAAGATCATTTGGAAACATCAAATGATCTCAAAACTATTACAGATACGCTTACTAACATTGGTTTGGAAATTGAGAGAGTAGAAGATAAATCTCAAGATTTCAAAAACTTTACCGTTGCCAAAGTAATCAAATCAGAAAAGCATCCTGATGCAGATAAACTTAAAGTATGTGAGGTAAAGACAATAAATGGAAATTTTCAAGTAGTTTGTGGCGCGCCTAATGCCAGAGAGGGAATGTTAGGAATTTTTGCTCCAGAAAATAGTTATATCCCAGGAACAGATTTACATTTAAAAAAAACTAAAATTAGAGGTGTTGAGTCATGTGGAATGCTTGTATCAGAAAGAGAGATGGGTATTTCAGATGAACATGACGGCATCATAGAAATAAAAGATGATTATAAAATTGGTGATTCATTTAGTAAAATATTTAAATTAGACGAACCTATTATAGAAATAAATTTAACACCAAATAGATCAGATTGCTTGTCAGTTAGAGGTATTGCAAGAGATTTAGCTGCAGCTGGTGTAGGGAAATTAAAAGAACTTAAATTTAAAAAAATAAAAGACTCTTTTAAAAGTCCAATGAAATGGAAAAAAGAATTCAAAGATAATAAATTATGTCCTGGAGTTGCAGGTCGATACTTTAAAAATGTTAAAAATGTTGAAAGTCCTAAGTGGCTTCAACAAAGACTAACAGCTATAGGTTTAAGGCCAATTTCAGCTCTAGTAGACATAACCAATTACGTTACATTTGATTTAGGTCGACCCCTTCATGTTTATGATGCTGATAAAGTATCAGGTAATCTAACAATGAGATTAGCTAAAAATAAAGAAGAATGCATGGCATTAAATGAAGTAAATTATAAATGTGATGAAGAAATGATTGTTATTTCAGATGATGAAAAGAAACTTCATGGTATTGGAGGCGTAATGGGCGGATTAAATAGTGGTTGTAGCATGGATACAAAAAATGTTTTTTTAGAAGTTGCTTTATTTGATCCGATATCAGTTACTAAAACTGGAAGAAAACTAAATCTACAAAGTGATGCAAGATATCGATTTGAAAGAGGCATAGATACGGAGTCTATTTATTGGGGTGTTGAAGCAGCTAGTCAAATGATAAGTGAATTATGTGGTGGTGAAGCGAGTGAATATGTGTCTTCAGAAACACATATCAATAAAAGAGAAATGATTTTTTTTAATACTAACATGGTAAAAACCTTTGGAGGAATTGAAATTGAAATTAAAGAACAAAGTAAAATTCTTAAGTCTTTAGGTTTTAATGTTAAGGAATTAAAATCTAAACTTGAGATTGAAATCCCCACTTTCAGACCTGATATATATGGCGAAGCTGATATAGTTGAAGAAATTATAAGAATATATGGCTTTGATAAAATACCTTTGAAAAGTATAAATTATAATGAAGACAAGAAAGAAATTTTAAATAATTACATTAAAATATTTTATAAGATTAAAAGAATTATTGCATCAAAAGGGTATTCTGAAGTTGTTACTTGGTCATTTATGGATGAAAATAAAGCCAAAATTATATCTAATGAATTAATACATTTAAAAAATCCTATTAGTAGTGATTTAAATACTATGAGACCATCTACAATTCCAAATTTATTAGAGGCAGTTAATCAAAATAAAGCTCGTTTGTACTTAAATGCCAAAATATTTGAAGTTGGTCCAAATTTCTCTAAATCATTTTCTAATTTACAAGAAAATGTTGCCACATCAATTGCTTATGGTTTAATCGAAGAACCAAACTGGTTATCGAATAAAAAAAATAATGATGTTTTTTCAATTAAGGCTGACCTGTTTTCTATTTTAACCAATATTAATGTTCCAACTGAAAATTTATTATATGAAAAAATAGATGGGCAAATATATCATCCTGGAAAATCTTCGTCTTTAAGATTGGGTAAAAATAAAATTGCTAATTTTGGAGAAATTCATCCAATTTTATTAAAAAATATGGACATTAATTTCAAGGTATATGCTTTTGAAATTTACATAGAAAATATAGCTCAATTTCAGGAAAATAAATCATCTTCAAGAAATGCTTTTTTAAATAATCCATACCAAATGGTTGAAAGAGACTTTGCCTTTCTTTTTCCTAAACAAATTAAAGCAAATGAAATAATAAAAAAAGTTAAAAAGGTTGATAAGAACTTAATACAACGAGTTACTATTTTTGATTTATATCAAGGAGATAAATTACCTAATGATAAAAAAAGTATTGCTTTTAGAGTCTTAATGCAACCTCAAGATAAAACATTTAATGATCAAGAAATTGAAAATTTATCTAAACAAATTATTGATGTGATATCAAAATCATTTGAAGCTTCTATAAGAAACTAATGGCGGAACTTAGTTCTATTCGTAATTTTTCAATTGTTGCACATATTGATCATGGAAAATCAACTTTAGCAGATAGACTAATTCAATTTTGTGGAGGTTTAACTGACAGAGAAATGAAGGATCAAGTTTTAGACTCAATGGAGCTAGAAAGAGAAAGAGGCATTACTATCAAAGCACAAACAGTTAGACTGTCATATAAATCAAAAGATGGAAAAAATTATATTCTTAATATTATGGATACGCCAGGTCATGTAGATTTTTCTTATGAAGTGTCTAGATCTCTAGCTGCATGTGAAGGTTCTTTATTGATTGTTGATTCAACACAAGGTGTAGAAGCACAAACATTAGCAAATGCATATCAAGCAATTAATAACGATCATGAAATATTACCAGTTTTAAATAAAATAGATTTACCATCATCTGAGCCTGAAAAAATAAAATCACAAATTGAAGAAGTTTTGGGTATAGAAACTGCTAACACCTCTCTTGTTTCAGCAAAAACTGGTGAAGGAATAGATGATTTATTAAACAAAATTATAACACTTTTACCATCACCTTTTGGAGATAAAAACAAAGAATTAAAATGTATGTTAGTTGATAGTTGGTATGACAGTTATCTTGGAGTTGTTGTCCTTGTTAGAGTTGTAAATGGAGAGTTAAAAAAAGGCCAAAAAATTAGATTTATGGCTACAGGCGCAACATACACTATTGATAGAGTAGGAATATTTTCACCAAAAGCGACAGAAATTAATTCTTTGGGACCAGGGGAAATTGGATTTATAAACTCTGGTATTAAAAGTGTTTCAGATTGTAAAGTTGGTGACACAATTACTGATGATAAATTTCCTACCGTTGAAGCTCTTTCAGGATTTAAACCCTCACAGCCAGTTGTATTTTGTGGGATGTTTCCAGTAGATTCAGATGATTATGAACACATGCGAGATAGTATGTCTAAATTAGCATTAAATGACTCAAGTTTTTCTTACGAGCCAGAAGTTAGCCCTGCATTAGGATATGGTTTTCGTTGTGGTTTTTTAGGATTACTACATTTAGAAATAATTCGGGATCGTTTTGAAAGAGAATTTAATTTAGAACTTGTAACTACTGCACCTTCTGTTGTTTATAAAATACTATTGAAGGATGGATTGACAATTGATCTTCATAACCCAACCGATATGCCAGACCCTGTTAAGGTAGAAAATATTTCTGAACCTTGGATTAAAGCAACTATTATTGTACCAGAAGAATATCTTGGTTCAGTTTTAGAATTATGTACTTCTAAACGAGGCATACAATTAAACATGAGTTATGCTGGAAATAGACCTCTAGTGGAATACAAGCTTCCATTAAATGAAGTTGTATTTGATTTTTATGATCGACTAAAATCAATAACCAAAGGTTATGCAAGTTTTGATTATGAGATAACTGGATATGAAATAAACAATTTGGTTAAAGTAGGAATACTTATTAATGGAGATTCTGTAGATGCTCTTTCTTTAATAGTCCACAAAGATAGATCTGAACAAAGGGGTAGAGCGTTATGTGAAAGACTTAAAGACTTAATCCCAAGGCAACAATTTAAAGTTGCAATTCAAGCAGCAATAGGTGGAAAAATCATAGCAAGAGAAACAGTAGCATCATTTAGGAAAGATGTTACACAAAAACTATATGGAGGAGATGTCACAAGAAAAAATAAACTTTTAGATAAACAAAAAAAAGGGAAAAAAAGAATGAGACAGTTTGGTAAAGTTGATATTCCTCAAAATACTTTTTTAAATGCTCTAAAAATGAAAGATAATTAAATAATATTAATTTTAGAAAAATAATGAGTAAATCTTTTCTAATTGTTACAGATTTTTATGAACCTCATATAAGTGGAATTGTAACATATATAAATAAATTAATTGACTCACTACAAAGCAAAAATTTTGAAGTTACAGTTTTAACTACAAAACATAATATAAAATTAAAGAAGATTGAATCTATTAACAAAGTAAATATTATAAGATGTAAACCAACTATTAAAATATCGAGAGGATTTTTTAGCCTTGAGTTAGTTTCTAGATTTTTAAAAATATATAAAGATTATGATTATGTAAATATTCATTTACCTTTAGTAGAAATATTTCCTATTGTATTTTTTTTAAATAAAAAAAAAACAATTATTAATTACCATTGTTTACCAGAATTTCCTTTTCATCTAAAATTTATTAGATTTTATTTTTATTTATTTGGTATTTTTGCAATATTAAAGTCTAAATTTTTAATAGTTCTTTCAAAGGATTATTTTAATAAATTTCTATTTCACAAATTATTCAATAAAAATTTAATTGAATTACCTCCTTATATATCTTTACCTAAATTAAAAAATTTAAATAAAAAGATTAATAAAAAAATTATTTTTGGATACTTAGGTCGTTTATGTGAGGAAAAAGGAATAGAATATTTGATATTATTAAGCAATTATTTATTTATAAATAAAGTTGAACACGAACTCATAATAGCAGGAGATTTAAAGGATAAGCGATTTAAAAAGTATATAAACTATATTAAAGATATTGCAAAAAATAATAAATGTACAAATTTTATAGGTAAGCTTAATACAGTCCAAAAAGAAAAATTTTATAATAAAATAGATTTATTTATATTACCAAGTACTAATTCATTTGAAGCTTTTGGTATAGTGCAATTAGAAGCTATGAGTTATGGTATTCCTGTTATTGCCAGTAATATAAATGGTGTAAGAACCATCATTAAAAAAACTAAAAATGGATATTTATTCCAAAATAGAAACATCGATGATTTAATTGTTAAATTTAATATTTTTAAAAAAAATAAATTTAAAAAAAATTTAATAAGAAAAAATCTTATAAAATATTACAGAAAAGAAATTTTTATAAAAAAAATATCAAATTTATTTTAATTTTTTTAAATAATTGTTAAACAAATAATAAGCAAACATTATAAATGTCAACAACCATGCTAAGTAAGCATATCTACTATCAGGATGTGTTATTAACAATACAAAATGTTGAGAAATTATTGATAATACTAATATATTTATTAATAAGTTTTTTTTAAATCTAAAATAGCAAAATAACACAAAAATTAATATTATTAATCTATGTAAATTATAAATTGGGTTCCATTTTAACAATTGATTTAAGATTAAGTTGTTATCTCTTAAATTTAAGTTTTGGAATGCATCATTGAATGCAAAATGTACATTTGTTTTTGTAAAAAATGATGAGTCTCCTCCAAAATATATATTATGTATAAACGCAGATAGAATAAATGAATAACCTATTATAGCACCTACACTTATCTTTATATTTTTTTTAAAACTTATAATAAAAATATAAATAAAAAAAAGAGTGGTAATTGGAAAAAAGTTAGGCCTGCAAAAAGCAGCAAATGATAAAATAAAACAATAAAAACAAATTGATATAAAATTAATCTTTTTATTAAATTCTGGATTAGTTATTAATGCTAAACAAAAAATAATTATTGTGATTGCTAAAGTTTCAGCATGATTCCGTATAATTTGATGCACATAATTAAAATGACCAAATCCTAAATTTTCAAATATAGGTAATAAAGTAAATGATATTATTAAATAAAAAGCAATCTTTTCAGAAATTAAATTTTTAAATATATAAAATAAACTTATTGGTAAAATATAAATTATTAAAAAATATCCATAATTATTATCACCAAATATTATTTTAGAAGTTGCCAAAAAATATCTCAATCCAGGCATATAATAAAAAACATTTTCCCCACCTTTTAAAGCTTCAAGAAATTTTAAATCAAATAAATTTTTAATAATCATATTTGCTCTATATTCATGTACTAATCCATCGGCACCTCCTCTAAAGTATCTAAGGCCTGAAATCACATTATAATCTTTTAAAATTACAAATAATATTGAAGCTATTATACTAATAATAAATATTAAAATTTCATTTCTAGTAAAAGATTTAAAGGTAAAAAAATTATATGTAAAAATTATAATAAAAATAAATATAGAAATATAATTTAAATAATCTTTAAACAAATTAACTTTATCTTTATAAATCTTAATATTTAAATTATCTTTTTTATTGATTGAGTATCCTAAAATTAATAAATTTTTATCCTCTGAAAAGTTAATACAATCTTTTGTTATATGTTTAATGAAATTTATATTTTTAAATTCATAAATTTTAGATTCTGTATAAGAATAATATATATTGCCACTTCCACATATTTTTGATTTTTTATAATTTTTAGGAATATTAAAAAGAACATAAAAAGGAATTTGCCTTCTTAGCTCTTTATCAAAAGCTAAGTTATATTTTAAGGTATTGATTTGACCAATTCTTAGTTTTTCTCTAGAATTAAAATTAATATTATCAATATTCCTAGTATTTTGCTTTCTTAGAAAAAAATTATCACTTGAAAAACTATATGGGTTTTTAATAAATTGATTTTTATGAAAATTTTCCTCAGATTGGAATTCACTTCCATCATGTGATGATAAAACTCTTTTTATATCAAATTCTAAATAACTTTTTTTAATATCTTTTATAACTTTATTGGGTAAAAAATTATTAAAAATTTTAATATCTTCTTTTGAAAAAAAAGTTGAGTGATATTCGGATATATCTTTTTTTTTTGTAAAAAATGAAATTGAAAGTATTAACGAGATTATAAAAATAATAAAAATATTATTAAATTCCGAATCAACTTTTGTTTTAAAGCAAGAAATAACCAATATACCTATTGAAACGAATATAAGATCGATTGGATCGTTTAAAGGAGGCTTAAGAATAATAATTAAAAATATAAAAAAAAATGATTTTAATATAAAACTATTATACATATTTTAATGATTACAACAAATATACCACAATTAATAAGAATTAAAGATTGGTTTAAAAATATAATCATATTTTTTCCTTTAATATTTACTGGTAGAGTTTTAGAATTAGAGAGTTATCAAAATTTAGTCGTTGGCTTTATTACCTTCTCTTTTTCTGCTTCATTCATCTACATTCTTAATGATATTTTTGACTCAAAAAATGATATAAAACATCCTATAAAAAAAAATCGCCCTATTGCTTCTGGAAACTTTTCCATATTAAATTCTGTTTATATTTTAATTTTTTTATTAATTTTGATATTTATTTTAATTTATTTATATAAGATTATTATTTATCACATTGTATTTTACCTAATTTTAGCTTTATTATATATTATCTTCTTAAAAAATTTTCCAATAATTGAAGTAATTATACTTTCAATATTTTATTTAATTAGGATTGATTTAGGTTCAAATTTAATAAATGTCGATAGTTCGTATTTAATGTTATTTGCTACTTTTAGTATTTCTATTTATTTTATTTTACTAAAACGGATTGGTGAATTAAATATCAATCAATCTAATATTACAAGATATGTTTTAAAATTTTATAATATTATTTTTTTAAAATATATTTGTATTTTATCATCAATAGTATTCATTATTATTATTTGTATGTATATCTATAATACAAATTATATTTTGATTTCTACACTGCCCTTTATTTTAACATTTTTATACAAATACTATCAAAATTCAAAAAACACATCAATTGGAGAAAATCCAATTAATGCCATATTTAATGATAAATTTCTTTTATCTAATATTTTATTAACTTTTTTAATATTTAT
>CENP01238795.1_pt1 | contig 15994 bp, 17 predicted proteins | sample 361281 | NCBI WGS metagenome assembly CENP01 (sample SAMEA2591122, study PRJEB7988) | marine metagenome | biome: marine biome (ENVO:00000447); feature: deep chlorophyll maximum layer (ENVO:xxxxxxxx); material: saline water (ENVO:00002010), including plankton (ENVO:xxxxxxxx) | depth 70 m
TGGTCTTTATTTGGCCACCAAATTCTTGCACCTTCACCTTCACATGATACTGCGACCCAATCTCTTCCATCTTTATCTTTTGACCAAGTAAATCCTCCAGACCAAGGAGGGTTATCTGCACTTTGTGGAGACCCATGATAAAAAACAGTAAACTCAAAAAGATTACCTTTTTCTATAGTAGATTTAAAATCAATTAATACGGCATCAAGTTCTCTTTTAAAGACGAGGTTACGATCTTTATAAGTTATTTTTTTTATTTTTAAATTCTCTGCTAAATCAATTTGTAATTGATTTAAATCTCTCAAACTTTCAGCTTTAATAGTTACATAACCATTTAATAATTTTTTTTCAATGTCAAAATCAATATTAATGTCATAAAATGATACTCTAAATGAAGAGCGATCTTCATTTAAATTACCTATTAATAAATTATTTGGAGTTAATTCAGGTAGGTTATATTGGTTTCTATCTGGTCTATTTTCTTGGCAATGCAATAAGGTAAATACTAGTAGACTAAAAATTATTTTTTTCATAATAAGTCTTCGTTTTAAAAATGTTATTAGCAAAAATGATATAATACAAAATAACACAAAAAAGAAACCATAGAACTATTGCAAATGCTTCTTTAATTAAAAATAAAATATATACAATGGCAAAATAAATTATCCATTTAATCCAGGAAGGTTGAGACCATAATTTTAATAATGAGTTCACTTCAGACCTTTTAAATAATTATAATATTCCATGCATTCATTATAAATAGAATGATATTTATTCTCAATGTTAATATCTCTTTTTTGATAATTTATAAACCCTGTAGTTCTAATTACGTTATCATACCAGTATTCCCACCAAATACCATCATTTTGATGAACTCCTATTTTCCAACTAAGCATAGATTGTTCAAAATCAATGTTAATATTTTTGCACCAATTTGATAATATTTTTTTCGGGTTATTCAATAAGTCCTCCGAATTAATAATAATAAATTTTCTATTTGATTTTTGTAAAAGTTGTACAATTTTAAGTTGTTGTGGATATCCTAATTCTTCAACACTCTGTAAATTATTTTTAGATACATAGGAATGAATAACTTCTTTTGGATGCCTAAGCAAAATACAATTCTCGCATTTTGTAATCCAATCTATATTTTTGATGTTAATTAAATGATGTGCCATATGTTTTTGATACCAAACGGTTTTTTGATTAGGTATTTTATCTAAAAGATGAGCGACAACTTTATCATAGTCTGTTTCATAGTGACTAATTATTTGTTCACGCATAGGGTGATGATTTTGAGTTTCTTTTAAGTAATATGCGTAGAAAGGTTCATCAGATATAAAAGTATCTTTCCTTGATGACCACGATCTCATTAGAGCCGTTGATATATTTCTTGGTCCGGACCAACAAGCTACTATCATTATGTATTAATATATTCTAGTACATGCTTGTTATATAGAAATCTTATCTTATTAGTTAAAGATTCTTTATTGGTCGATACCAAATTTCTTTGTTCGATTTTTGAAACTGGTATAATACCAGCAAATGTACCAGTGACAAAGGCTTCTTCACAATTTTTAATATCTTCAAAAGTAAAATTAGCTTCTTTGTAGGGAATTCTACTGTTTTTACATACTAAAAGTGCTTTGCTTCTTGTAATTCCATTTAGGCAAAATTTGCCTGTTGAAGTCCATACTTGCTCATTTTTGATAAAGAAAAGATTCGTCGAATTGCATGTACTAATATTACCAAGAGGATCATTCATAATTCCTTCATCATAGTTAAGTTTATTAGCCTCTATGCTTGCTATAATACAATTTAGTTTACTCAAAGTATTATAATGCGTACTTAAAATATCATCAGAAGGTCTAATAATTTTTACTCTGCCAATAGTAATCCCATTTTTATAAACATTAGGATTAGTTTTTTTAAATTCAGGAATGATTACAAAATTTATTGGACCGACATTAGCATTTGGGTTTTGGTATGGTGTTATTTTATCACCCCTCGATATTATTAATCGAATATGAACATCATCCTGCATATTATTTTTTATTAAAACCTTTTTGATTTCAGAAATAATATCTTCTTTCTTTAGAGATATGTTTATTGAGATACCTTTAGCACTACTAAAAAGACGGTCAAGGTGTTCATCTATAAAAAGCAGTTTTGACTCATGCAGTCTAATACCTTCCCAAACTCCGTCCCCAAGTAAAAAACCACTATCAAAAACAGAAATTTTAGCCTCACTTCTATGAAATAATTTACCGTTTATATTGATATAAATTTCCTGATTTTTGGAATTTTCTATATATGAATGGCTGCTCATATGTGGGCCCACAGGGACTTGAACCCCGAACCTGCGGATTATGAGTCCGTTGCTCTAACCAATTGAGCTATGGGCCCTAAAAATAAATCATTATAATCACATTCATTTAAAAAAACATTTAATATTTTGAATGGTTCATTAAATATATAAATTAACTAATCATTTTAAGAAATATGAAAAAGAATTTTAATATTGGTATCGTCGGACTTGGATATGTAGGTAAAGCTTTATTAAATGGATTTAGCTCAGAAAACATCTATACTTTTGATACAACTGAATCATGTAGTGAAAAAACTTTAAAAGACTTATCCAGCAAATCAGATATTATTTTTATATGTGTACCAACTCCAATGAATGAAAATGGTTCATGCTGTTTGGATATTGTGAATCAAGTATTACGTGATTTAAATTCTTTAACAAACAATCAATCAGTTGTTATTAAGTCAACCGTTCCACCTGGTACTTGTAAAAATTTTCAAATTAAATATAAAAATTTAGACATTATTTTTAACCCAGAATTTTTAACAGAAGCAAATTTTTTTCAAGATTTTATTAACCAAGACAGAATAATTTTAGGTGGGAAAAAATTGAATTTAGCTGAAGAACTTTATAAAAAACATTTCCCTAAATCAAAAATTATAAAGCTAGACTATGCTGAGGCTGAAATGGTAAAATATTTTTCAAATAGTTTTTTAGCCTTAAAGGTTTCGTTTGCAAATGAAATACATTCTTTATGTGATAAATTGAATATAGATTATAATCAAGTTGTGAAAACGGCCATAAAAGATGTAAGAATAGGTTCTTCTCATCTAAGCGTCCCTGGCCCAGATGGTGAATATGGATTTGGGGGGACTTGTTTTCCAAAAGATTTGAGTGCTTTATTATCTGTTTTTAATGATAGTAAAATAGAGAGTATTGTTTTAAAAGCTGCATGGGAAAGAAATCAAAATATTGACCGAAGAAAACAAGACTGGAAATTATTGAAAGGTAGGGCTGTAGTTGAATAAACCTATTATTGAGGAAGGCTATTTCAATTTAACTAACTTGATGGTTTTTTTAAGAAAACATAGTGCAAGTTGTTTGAAATACTCGTTGTACATAACTCTGATATTTGTAGTTTATTTCTTTGCAAAAACTCCTACATATTCTTCAAAGATAACTTTCTATACAAATTATAATGATGTTAAACAGTCATCATTGCTGAGCCCATTTCTTGGAGACATTGCAAATCTTGATCAAGCAGGATTAAACTTTTCTATTTCAGAATATTTGCAATCTGACAGATTCTTGAAAAATATTATTCAAAAAAAATATATGATTAATGAAGAAGATATATCACTGATAGATTATTGGGGAGTTCACTATAATAATTATTTGACTTTAAACCCTTTTTCATTTTTAAAAACAATTAATAGAAATATAATGTTTGCTCACAATTTAAGCATTGAAGAAAGACGTATTTCTTTTGCTAAAGAAGTTTTATCCGGCAGTATTTTACATTCTGAAAATAGAAGGTCAGGCTTAAACACTGTTAAAGTAATTATTAAAGAACACCCTAGCTTATCTAAGCAAATTACAAAAGAAATATATTTTGCTGTATTAGATTATGCTAACCAAATCAATAATATTAAGGCAAATGAAAAAATTGCATTTATTGAAGATAGATTAGTTGAAGTCCAATTCAATCTTAAAAAATCTGAGGAGAAATTGTTAGAGTTTGAAGTACAAAACAAAAATTTTCGAACATCGCCAACTCTCTTATTAGAAAAGAATAGAATTCAAAGAGATATTAATGCTTATAATCAAGTATATTTAAGTTTACTAGATCAGTTTGAACTGGCTAAGATAGATTCTAAGGATAATACAAATTCTGTCTTCTATCTTGACAGGGAAATTCAAAATTCATCGATAGAAGGATTTGGTTTAATTCAAGGTATTTTGTATGTCTTTTTTATGTCCTACGTACTGTTTTTAATGCTCAAATTATATCGCTATAGAGTTCAATTATTTTTATAATGAAAAAATCAAATATCCTTTGCCACAGAGGACTATGGTCTAAAAAAAATAATCAAAATTCAATCGAATCATTCAAGAATGCATTCTCTGATGGTTTTAGTATTGAAATAGATATTAGGGATTATAACTCAAAATTAATTGTTTCACATGATCCTCCAAACGGTTTAGATAAATATATGTCATTTGATTTAGTACTCGACCTTTACAATGAATTAGACTGTAAAGAACAAATTATAGGCATTAATATTAAGTCGGATGGCATAGCAGAGCATGTTAAAGATTCTTTGTCAGAATACAATATTAAAAATTATTTTACATTTGATATGTCTTTACCTGAAATGATAAAATATATAAATCTTGATTTAGTATTTCTTAATAGAATAAGCGAGTATGAAAATCAAAATACTTTTACAGAATTATCAAGTGGTATATGGCTAGATGCTTTTAAAGATGAATGGTATTCGGAAAATTTTCTAAAAAATTTATTAAATATGAACAAAAACATTTTTTTTGTTTCATCAGAATTACACAATAGAGACTATAATAAACAATGGGGTCTAATTAAAAAACTTTTACCTAGTGATAAGGTTTTCTTGTGTACTGATCACCCTTATAAAGCAAAGGAGTATTTTAATGATTAAAGTAGTGATATTTGATTTAGATGGAGTATTAGTTGACGCTAGAGAGCTACACTACGAAGCATTAAACAGAGCTCTAGATAAGTATGATGCAAGGATAACAAGGGATGAACATTTATCTACATATGATGGTTTACCAACAACAAAAAAATTAGAATTGCTAACAGAGAATAAAGGTTTGCCAAAAAAAGTTTATGAAGAAATATGGAAGGATAAGCAATTTCAAACACAAAAAATAATTGATGAAGAATATGGTCCTGATGAAAGGATGATAAAAATTTTATCGAAGTTAAAGAAAGATGGACTTAAAATCTGCGTTTGTTCTAACTCTATCAGAGAAACAACTAGACTGATGTTATTAAGAAGAGGATTTAAAAAATTTATGGATTTTTTTATTTCTAACCAAGATGTTAAGAATCCTAAACCTAACCCTGAAATGTTTTTAAAGGCTATGGTAAAATATGGCGTGTCTCCTAAAGAATGTGTAATTGTTGAAGACTCTCATTATGGAAGACAAGCAGCTTTTGAATCAGGAGCTCATCTTTGTGCTGTAGAAAATTCTCAAGATGTAACATACGAAAAAATTCAATCTGTTATTGAAAAATCTGGATCTAATAATAATAAAAATAATTATACTCCTAAGTGGCAAGGCGGAGATTTGAGAGTTGTGATTCCATTAGCTGGCTCTGGAAGTTCATATGAAAGAGCTGGTTATAATTTCCCAAAATTTTTAGTGGACATAGCTGGAAAGCCAATGATTCAGTGGGTTGTTGAAAATATTAATGTTGAAGGAAAGTATATATTTATTTTAAAAAAATCTGATTTTGAGAAATATAATTTAAAATATATGTTTCAGTTATTAGTAAAAGATTTTGAAATTATACTGCTTAATGAAGAAACTGATGGTGCTGCAAGAACAGTATTAAAAGCTAAGAATTTAATTAATAATGAATATCCTCTAGCAATCGTGAATGGTGATCAATACATGAAATGGAATTCAAATGAATTCTTTTATGCTATGGCTGCCGATGAATGCGATGGAGGACTTGTAACTTTCAAATCAACTCACCCTCAATTCAGTTTTGTAAAAACAGGTGATGACGGCTTTGTTAAAGAATGTTCAGAAAAAAAACCCATCAGTGATGATGCTACTGCAGGAGTTTATTATTTTAGAGAAGGGAAAAGCTTTGTTGAAGCTGCAAATCAAATGATTGATAAAAAAATAACAGTAGATGATCAATATTTTGTTTGTCCAGTTTATAATGAATTAATTTTGGATGGAAACAAAATACGAAAATTTGATATTGAGAAGGTTTGGTCTTTTTCTGTCCCTGAAGGTTTGGAATATTTCATCAAAGACCTAAAAAATATATGATAGATATTGTAATACCCATGGCTGGAAGAGGTAGTAGATTTGTTGATGGAGGCTATAAAAAGCCCAAGCCGTTTATTGATGTGCTTGGTAAAACAATGATCGAGAATGTTTTAAGCAATTTGAAGGTTGATAATGCAAGATTTATATTGATTGTAAGAAAAGAACATATTGAAAATTTTCCCGATACAGTAGCAAAAATTAAAAATAAATATAATGTAGTATTTATTCCAATAGATATGGTTACAGAAGGCGCGGCTTGCACAGTGCTCTTCGCAAGAAAATATATCAATTCAAATAATTCATTAATAATAGCCAACTCAGATCAAATTATTGATATTGACATTGGTGATTTTGTCTCAGATTGTTCAGAAAGAAATCTCGATGGATCAATTTTAACATTTAAAGATCCTCAAAAAAACAAAAAATGGTCTTTTGCAAAAATTGATAGTAAAGGTTTGGTTGTGGAGGTAAAAGAAAAAGAACCTATTTCAGATATAGCTACCGTAGGGATTTACATGTTTAAAAAAGGAAAATTTTTTGTTGAAAACGCACTTGATATGATAGTTAGAAATGATAGAGTTAATAATGAATTTTATGTTTGCCCTGTATATAATTACTTAATAAATAATAAAAAAAATATTGGAATACATAATATACCATTTGATGCAATGCACGGTATTGGTACACCCGAAGATTTAAAAAACTTTATTAAAAAAAAATCAAAATGAAGTGCATTATTCCTCTTGCTGGACCAGATTTTTATAGAAAAGAATATGGTATTAAACCCTTAACAAAATACAATGAGGATACACTAATTAATTTTATTTTAAATTCGAGACCTTGGATTTATAATAAAGAAATTTTAAATGAAGACTTAATATTCATTTTAAGGGACACGAACGAATCAATTATTTTTGAAGATTATGCTAATAAATCTTATCCAGGCTCAAAAATTGTAAAAATTCCAGAAATTACTCAAGGTGCTTTGATGACTGTCCTATCTGGTTTATCTATTATAAAAGACTTTGAGGAGCCAATTATCATCGATTTAGTTGATATTATTTATGAAATCAAAAATTATAAAAGTATTGAATCTATGTTCTTAGAAAGCAATATAAATGCAATAATACCTTATTTTAAGTCAAATGAAGATAAATTTAGTTATTTAATAATTGATGACTCTAATAAGGTTATAAAAACAAAAGAAAAAGACGTGATTTCTGATAATGCATCAGCAGGAACTTATATTTTTAGAAACTTATCTACCTTATTATCTGCCATTGACTTTTCAATAAAAAATAAAGAAGAAGTAATGTATAATAACTTGTTGTTTATCTGTCCTTCAGTAAATGGTATTATTGATCAAAATAGTATTGTAGAACCATTAAAAGTTAAATTAGTCAAATCATTAAGCAGTTTTTTTCATGAATGAATATAAAAAAGTTCTTTGGTCTATAAACAAACATAAAAGTGATTATTATGACTTATCACTTTCTAAAAAAGATGTAAATCATACTAGAAGAATTTATAAATCAAAAAAAATAGCGCCAGAATCTGTTGAAAGCGTTACAGCAGCTTATATTTTAGATAGAAACTCTCTTATCCGTTTCATAATAAAGGAACTAGATATCTTACTTCAACCAAGCGGAAATTTTAAAATTATTTTTACATCAATGAAAAATCAAAGACATGCTTTGGGCATAAGATCAGTAATGCAAATAATGTATGAATTTTCAGTGTCCACAAATGGAAGATATATTTTGAAATCAAAAGAAGAAGGAAAAAACTTTACGATATTAAATTACATTAAAAAGAGCTCAACACTTAAAGAAAATGATTCAATAGAAAACTGGAGTTTTGGAATTATCACTAATGGACAAAATAATGATTCTGTAAAATCGTTAGTCGAATCAATTATAGATCAGAATATTCCAAATTTTGAAGTAAACATTTGTGGTCCAAGCCCATATGATAGTCAGTTACCAAATAATGTTTATATTTCAAAAGATGTTAAAATTTCACCTGACATAAGAGGTCCAATTTCTAGAAAAAAAAATACTTTAATAAAAATTTCAAAATTTGAGAATCTTTGCTTACTACATGATAGATATTTATTACCAAAAAATTGGTATTCAAATATGAAAGAATATGGTAACTATTTTGATTTTCTTGAAATACCTAATGTTGACATTTCTAAATTAAGAGCACCATATCATCAAGTTTATAATAATAATATTGCAGATATATATATGAGATCATATCCATTTCTGCGTTTAAAACAATCTTCTCCAAATCAATTTCTACAAGGTGGATCGATAACAGGTAAAAAAAGCATTATGTGTAAAAACTTATTTTTAGATCATCTACATTGGGGAGAATTTGAAGACGTACATTTTTCAAAAAAAAACTATCTAGATGGTTCATTGATATATTTAGATAAAAATAATTACTTTATAACAAATTCTAATAGATTTAAAGATTTAGTAATAAGGGAATCGTATCTATACAATTTATATTTTACTATCAAAAATTTTTATCTTTTGATATATATTTTATTAGTTCATAAGTATAATTCTTATAAAAAAAGTATACATTAATTATTAAGGGTGAGTAAAACTATTTATAGCAACTTTATTAAAATTATAAATAATGCTACTATAATGACTTTCCTAAGCACCTTTTCAAGGTTTGGCATTGGTATTGCTGTACTTCCTTTGATAATTTTAAAATTTAATTCTTATGAAATTTCTTTGTGGCTATATCTAACTACGCTTCTGGGTTTTATTAGTTTAGCTAGTTTTGGATTTGGTCAATCCATAGTAAGGTGTATTAATTATTTTCTTGCTGGCTATAATAGTATACCTAAATCAATAAATCAGTTTAATTACACATTTGAAAAATTAGATAATCACAAAATCATTAATAAAAAAGGTATTGGAGATATTCTTTTTTTAACCTCCAGGATATATATTCTACTATCAATTTTTGCAGTATTTTTAATTTCAACTTTAGGTGTTTTAATCTCATGGAACATTATGTCTCTTGGAAGCCATTCAATTGAAAATTGGCTTTCTTTTGGGTTGGTAGGATTAATTGCAATATTTAGAATTCTTTTTTCAAGATCTGTTTCTATAATTGAGGGTTTTAATTTTGTTGCAAAAATTAGATTATTGGAGACGCTATTTGGTTTATCAAAAATAATATTATTTACTATCCTAATCTTATTAGATTTTAATATTCTTCACTTATTTCTGATGGAATTATTATTGCAACTAATTGCAAACTTTTACTCTAATAGAATGATTAGTCAAATTATTAATAAAAAAAATATAGCCTATTCAAAAATTCTTAATCTAGAAATTTTTAATCAAATTTGGCCATCTACATGGCGTTATGGCTTAATGTTATTTGGTAGTCACTTTATTAACAATGGTACTGCACTTGTTGTAGCTCAATTATCTGATACTTCTTTGATTGCTAGTTACCTACTTACAGTAAGAATATTAGTAATTATAAGATCCTTATCTATTTCGCAATTTAATGCTAACTACCCTTCATTAATTAATTTGGTAGTTTCTAAGAATTTTTATAAAGTTAAAAAATCTTTATCTCTTATAATAAGAAATGCGATCTTGGTTTTGTGTATCACTCTATTTACTATTTTTTTAAGTGGAAATGATTTAATTAATTTCTTCTCTAAAGATATTAGAATTATTGATAATTATTTATTTATTATTATGTCAGTAGGAATTGTACTAGAAGCACATCACGGATTTCATGCGAATATATATCTTTCAACTAACCATGTACCATTTTTATGGCCAGGATTGATATCTGGATTATTAATTATTTTAATTTCATTCATACTTGTTCAATCTTATGGTTTATTAGGAATTGTTCTTACACAATTTTTTATACAGCTGTCATTCAATAATTGGTTTCCAGTTTATCTAAATTTGAAGCTTTTAAAATGGAATTTTAGTGAATACTCTTTAAATATATTAAATTTGAAAAAAGTATGATTGCATTACTTCCAATTAAAGAACATTCTGAAAGAATACCAAATAAATCTTTCAAAACTATAGATAATAAGCCTTTATTCTCTTTTGTAATTGATACTCTATTAAGTTCAAATTTCATATCAAAAGTAGCTATTAATACTGATTCCCAAAAAATTATTAGTGAAGTAAAAAAATTTTATCCATCAAATTCAATTGAATTTATTAACAGACCTAAAGAATTGATTGGCGATTTTGTTCCAATGAATGACATTATTAAATATGATATCAGTCAGTTTGAAAATAATTCATTTATTCAAACACATATTACAAATCCATTACTTAAGACCAAGACTATTGATAAAGCAATTTCATTTTATAAAAATAATACATATGATAGTATAGTATCCGTAAATGAGCATAAAAGTAGATTCTATGATAGTAAACACAATCCAATTAATCATGATGGCTCATCTAATATTCTTAGAACTCAAGACTTAGAGCCATTATATGAAGAAAATTCTTGTTTTTATATTTTTAGTAAGGATTCTTTTACTAAAAATGGAAATAATAGAATTGGTAATAAGCCTTTTTACTTTACAATAAATAAATTAGAATCTATTGATATTGATTATTACGAAGATTTACAACTTGCACGAGCATTATATAAAGGCGATGAACTTAAAAAATAAGATAAAAAATGGAAGCACGCTTGGGACTTGGATTACTATTGATCATCCAGTTATTTACCAGTCTATCTCCGAATATCCTTTTGATTGGGTATTAATTGAGCTAGAACATTCGGCCATTGATTTTAGTGGGTTACACCAAGCCATTTCTTTCTTCAAAAATACAAATATTGGATGTTTAGTCAGACCGCCAATTGTTGATAATATATATATTAAGCGTATAATGGACTGTGGGGCAGATGGTATTATAGCCCCTAACATTTCAAGTCTAGAAGATGTAAATGATGCAGTAAAGTTTATGAAATATCCACCTGAAGGTAAAAGAGGTGCTGGTCTATTTAGTGCGCAAAATTTTGGTAATAACTTCGATTCTTACTATCATAAAAATAATAAAGAATCAGTATTAGTTGTTCAAATTGAAAATTGTGATGCTGTAGAAAATTTAAATGAAATAATAACGGTTAAGCATATTGATGCGCTAATGATTGGGCCATATGATTTAACAAGTTCTTTAGGAATTGCAGGAGAATTCGAAAATCCACTTTTTTTAAATGAAGTTAACAAGATTAAGAATATTGCAAGAGAAAATAACATTCCAATTGGGATGCATATTGTTGAACCAGATCCTAAAAAGCTCATTGCTGCTAGAAACGAAGGATACAGTTTTTTAGGCTATGGACTTGATTTTAAATTCATTGTATCACATTTAAACTCATTAAAGGATATTATCAATGAAAAGTGATGTTCTTGTAATTGGTGGTTCAGGATTTTTAGGGTCTCATGTAATTAATCAGCTTTTATTTAAAGGTTGCAAAGTTACTAATCTTGATATTAATTCATGTAATATTGAAAGTAAAAATTTAACAAATGTGCATTCAAATATTGTTCAAGATCTTGATTTTTTAAAAAATAATAAAAATGAATTTGATTATGTTATCAATTTTGCAGGAATATCCGATTTAGACTATTGTCATAAAAATCCAAAAGAATCTTTGACGATAAATATTATATCTAACTTAAATATTATAGATGTTCTAAAAGAATCATCTAAACTAAAAAAGTACATCTACGCAAGTTCAGCATATGCTTCAGGAACTAGTGGTTCATTTTATGCTATTGGTAAAAAAGCATGTGAAGAAATAATTAAAGAGTATTCTGAGAACTATAGTTTTAATTATACTATTTTACGATATGGTTCATTATATGGATTAGGTTCAGATGATAGAAATTCTATTTATAGATTTTTAAAATCTGCTTTGAAAAAATCTAAAATTGATTATTCTGGTACTGGTGAAGAGGTAAGAGAATTTATAAATGTGAAAGATGCAGCAGAGCTTACTATAGAAAGTTTTAAAGAGTTGTATGATAAAAATACACTAATGTTAACAGGTACCAAATCAATGAAGTATAAAGATTTATTTGATATGATAAATGAGATCTTTGATAATTCCTTACAAATTAGTATGCATGAAAATCAATCAAAAACTCATTACAAAAGCACCCCATATTCTTACCAAAAAGATCCAGTTAAAAAACTTACTAATAATCCACATATCGATTTAGGAGAAGGTCTAATTGAGATTGTACAATCTTTAAATGATGACAATTAAACATTTTGAAGAGCTTAATTCTGCTGACAATTTTTTAGCTCAATATATTATAAATAAGTGTCAAGATGGTGATGATATTTTAATTTCTGGTGGTACAAGTTTTTTATTTATGCTCAAAAGAATGTCTCGAGAAAATTTGAAATTTCATTTTTATTTAACAGATGAAAGAAATGTTAAATATGACTCTTGTGATTCAAACCTTAATTCATATAGAAAATTAAAATATAAAAACTTCACTTTTAAAGGTTTCATACCAGAGAAAAACTATAAAAACACCATAAATAATTATGAAGATACACTTCAAAAAAGAGATTTTGATTTATGTATGCTTGGGGTAGGAAATGACGGACATGTTGCATCAATTTTTCCTAATAAGTGTGATGTTATTTATGACTCAAATCACTCGTTTTATTGTAATTCTGAATATCATAAATATAATAGATTTTCGCTTAATCTTGATTTCATTATAAGATCTAGAGCTATAATTTTATATTTTAGAGGCGATAGTAAAATTAAAGCATATAAAAAGTTTTTCAATAAAGATTTTTACCCTTTAAATCGACTTATGGAGCACAAAGAAAAATTGAACATAATTTTAGCTGAAGGAAAATGAAATATAAGACAATTATTTTTGATTTTGATGGTGTGATTATTGATTCTAATCATGTAAAGGATAAAGCGTTTTTCTCAATTTTTTTAGATTATGGGGAAAAAGTTGCTTCTTTTAGTCAAAATTATCACTTAAAAAATAGAGGAATTTCTAGGTTTGATAAAGTAGAATACGTAATCAATAAATTTAAACTTCCAAAAGAAGATTATAATAAAATTATTAATAATTTCTCATCAATAGTTTTTAAAGAAGTATGCAATGCACCCTTTGTTGAAGGCGTTAAGGAGTTTTTAGATAATAATCATACAGCCTATAATTTTTATATCATTTCTGCTACACCTTCGGAGGAATTATTAAAAATTCTTGATGAGTTAAATATTAGACGTTTCTTTAAGAAATCCTACGGATCACCAAATGATAAAAAGTATTGGTTAACTCATTTAATTAAAAAGAATATCATTTCAAATAAAGATTCATTATTTATAGGTGATGCCTTTAGCGATAAAGATGCTGCGGTACAGAATTCAATTGATTTTTGTATAAGGTTAACAGGAGATAATGAGCACTTAATTGATAGTGATGTAGTATATTCTATCAAAAATTTTCATAATTTTAATTCATTAATAAGATGAACATATTAATTACTAGCACATCCTTTCAAGATACTCCCGGTGCTCATTTTGATTTATTAAAAACAAAATCTTGGAACATTTTTTACTTGAGGGGACCATTAAGCTCTGATGCCCTAATTAATTTTAAAAAAAACATAAATGGAATCATTTGTGGAGATGATGAAATTAATAAGGATGTTTTAGATAGTTGGAGCGGAGATACTTTTTATGGTATTTCAAAATATGGTATTGGCTTAGATAAAATTGACTTAGAGTATGCTAAAGAAGTTGGTATTAAAGTAGTAAATTGCAAAGGAGTTAATTCGGATACTGTAGCTGAACATGTTTTTGCTAAAATATTATCCTTTTCAAAGAATCTATTTGAAAATTATAAAAATACCAAAAAAGGAGAATGGAAAAGATTTGCAGGATCTGATATAAAAAATAAAACCATTATGATTGTAGGTTTTGGTGCTATAGGAAAAAGAGTTGCTAGCCTTGCTGAAGCTTTTAAGATGAATGTTATAGTTGTTGATCCATTTGTTAAAACTGATAAATACGATTTATATGAAAATATTTCTGATGCAATTTCAGAAGTTGATTTTTTATCGTTGCATACAAATCTTGATAAATCTACATTTGAATTAGTTAATAAAAGCTCTTTGAAAAACTGTAGTAAAAAACTAGTCATAATTAATACTTCAAGAGGTCATGTAGTTAACGAGTCAGATATAATTTCGATGCTTACAGAACAAAAAATTCAAGCTTATCTTACAGATGTACTCCAAGAGGAACCAATGAAAAAAAATAGCATAATTTTTAATAGTCATAGTAAAATTTTTATCTCACCCCATACTGCTTCACGAACAATTGATAATGTACAAAATCAAGCAATTGAATCAATAGAAAATATGGAGCTATTAATAAATGAAAAGAATCTTTAGATTTTTTATTCCTTATCAATTCATTTTTTTTATCAAAAGACTTAATCAGAATTTCATGGATATTTTAGTACGATATAATCTTTCTTTGCATTTAGATAAGAAAAAAATTAATAGTCTAAAAAAAACTAAGAAAAATTATGATGAATGTTTTATAATTGGTGGAGGGCCTTCAATTAAAAATCAAAACTTGAATATTTTAGAAGATAAATTTTCAATAGTTCATAACGCATTTTATCTACTTAAAGACACTTACACTTTTAAGCCCTCTCTATATGTTATAGAAGATCCGTTACCTGCAGAAGATAATTCTACCGAACTTAATAAAATAAAGGATATCGATATTATTGTTCCTCTTAAGTTAAAAAAGTACATTAAAAATCGTGAAAATGTGACTTACATAAATTTTGATTATACATATATTGATTCAAGGGAGACCACAAAAGATAATAACCTTGAATTTAAATTTTCAGATGACTTGTCTAGAAAGGGGTTTTGGGGAGGAACTGTTGTATATTTTAGCCTTCAAATTGCATACTTTTTAGGTTTCAAAAAAATATACTTGTTTGGTGTTGACTTATCATACAAGATACCAGAATCTGCTAAAATCAATGGGAGTATAATTACTTCTACCGATTCTGATGATAATCATTTACACAAAGATTGGTTTGGAAAAGGGAAGAGATGGCACTTTCCAAGACAAGATAGAATGCAAGTTGCAATAGAAAGTGCCGTGGATTTTTTATCTAAAAAAGGGGTAAAAGTATATAATTTTAGCCCTGTAAGTAGAATTAAAGGTGCTAAAAATTTAGATTTTGATAAATTCTTTTATGAAAAATAGTAAAATACTTTTAATCGGATGCGGTCAAATAGCACAAAATATGCATTTGCCTGCAATATTAAAATTTTTCAAAAGAAAAAATGTGGCTATTCTTGAAAAAGATATTAATACTTTAAAGTCTGCTTGTAGTTCTTTTAAAATCGAAACTTCGTATAAAGATATGTCTGAAGTTGATTTCAATAATTACTCTTTTGTTGTTTTAGCAGTACCATATCAACTCAACTATGATATTTTAAATATTTTATTAGAATATGATATTAAAATTCTATGTGAAAAACCTGTGGTCTCTAATTACAAGGATTATCTGACTTTAAAAGCTAAAATTCAAAAATCAAA
>CENP01107044.1_pt1 | contig 15990 bp, 10 predicted proteins | sample 361281 | NCBI WGS metagenome assembly CENP01 (sample SAMEA2591122, study PRJEB7988) | marine metagenome | biome: marine biome (ENVO:00000447); feature: deep chlorophyll maximum layer (ENVO:xxxxxxxx); material: saline water (ENVO:00002010), including plankton (ENVO:xxxxxxxx) | depth 70 m
CTCATAAGGAGATGACAATCACATCAAAGGCAGAAATAATTTTGAAGAGCATAAATCTACCAGATGAAGAAGTTGACATTTTGAGTGAGTGGGCTAAAATAAATGATATTTCAAAAGATATAGATTTTATGCATTTTTTGAAAATTGAGAATTTTTTTGCTAAAAATAAGTTTAAAAAAATTTTGAATGAGTTAAGGAGTGAAAATGATTCTGTATTAAATTTTTCAAAAGTTCTTTGTACATATGTAAATAAAAATTTTGAGTATAAGAAGGGGGTGACTAACATTAATTCATCTCTTGATGAAGTATGGAAGTTAAAATCTGGGGTATGTCAAGACTTCACAAATATTCTTATTCAATTACTAAGATTATCAAAAATACCCTCCAGATATGTGAGTGGATATGTTTTTTCAAAAGGAGGTTTAATAGGTGCTGGAGCAACCCATGCTTGGGCAGAAGTATTTATTCCATTTTATGGCTGGCTTGGATTAGATCCTACCAACAATTGTGTTGCAGATAAATATCATATAAGACTTTGTGTCGGTAGGAATTATCAGGACTGTTCACCTATAAAAGGAGTTTTTAAGGGTAATGAAAAACAGTCTATGAAGGTTAAAGTATATTTAGACACTAAAAGAAACCCTAAGTTTGATAAAGTGGAGTTTAATGAGTCAGAAAACAAAAGTCAACCTATTGTTACCAAGCCTTTTAATAGTTTTCAAAAAAACTTACAAATAGTTCAACAACAACAATAAAACAAAAGAAGTAGTACTTTAGTATTTATTATTGAATTGTTTGCTATATTTTTTTATTTAAAAACAAACTTTTGAATAAAATGAAGTCACAAAAATTCAAAACAATAAAACTTGATATTATGTGTTTTTGGATTTAATAAAGATGTTAAATAAACTTATTTTTCTTTTAATCTTTAACCTTTTTTTTAATCAAATATTTTCTCAAAAAAAGGTTGACTCTACTTATGTTAGATTTACAAATCAAAAAATTATAATTGATGGGATCGATGACGAAATAGATTGGGAAAAAGCAGAACTAAAGTCTGATTTTTGGCAATGGTTTCCTACAGATTCTATTAAGGCTCTAAAACAAACTGAAATAAAGTTTTTACATGATTTAAATAATATTTACGCATTTATTAAATGCTATGAGAGTGAAGACGAAAGTATTATATCTAGCCTTAGAAGGGACATGGGAAGGTTCTCAGATTTTTTTCTATTTACATTTGACACTTTCAATGATTTAACAAATGCTTATGCTTTTGGAGGAAATTCCGTTGGTGTAAAAAAAGATGAAATTTTTTTTAATGGTGGGAGAACACTGGGAGAAGATTCAAATTGGGATTGGGATGCAAAATTTGATTTAGAAACTAAGATTTATGAAAATTTTTATACTGCCGAAATAAGAATACCGTTGAGTTCAATTAGATTCGCTAACAATAGTAAGTCTTGGAGATATAACGCATTCAGAAGAAGAATTATTGCTAATGAAATTTCTTCATTATTTAGGGTGCCTCAAGAACAATCGTTTATAAACCTTTCATTTACTGAACCATTGGTATTTGAAAGACCTTTAGGAAAATCTAAAACTCCGATAACCATAATTCCTTACATAAATTTATTAAAATCAAAGACTTTTGAAAATAATGAAAAAACTAACAATCTTGAATATGGTGGTGATGGAAGAGTATTTATTGGAACAGGACTTAATTTAGATTTTACAATTAACCCTGATTTTTCCCAAATAGAAGTTGATGATCAAATTATCAACTTAACACGTTTTGCAGTTGCTCTACCAGAAAAAAGACAATTTTTTATTCAAAATAGTGATCTTTTTAGTGGCTTTGGAGATACTTATGAAAATAGACCATTCTTTACGAGGCGAATTGGGGTTACTAAGGATCTTGACGGTAACACAATTCAAAATAAAATTCGTACAGGGGTAAGATTAAGTGGAAAACTCACTAAACGTCTTAGAATTGGATTATTGAATATGCAAACAGCAAAAGATGAAGAGAATTTGATATCATCTAACAATAACACAGTGTTATCATTTCAACAGAATGTTTTTTCTAAATCGAACTTAAAATTTTTATTCGTTAATAGGGAAGAAACAGCTCAAGAAAACTTTGAATCAGAACAAGAGCGTTACAATCGTTTGCTTGGTTTTGATTATAATTTTATTTCAAAAAATGATAAAATTAGAGGAAAGGTCTTTTTTTATAATACATTTTCACCAACTGAAGAAAATCAGGGAATATCAACAGGTTTTAGATTTAATTACAATGATATAAAAAATAGGTTTAGGACTGTATTTACGAGAACAACACCAAATTTTACAAGTGATCTAGGGTTTTCTAGAAGAACAGGATTTAAAAAAAATTACACAAAATATGATAGAGTTTTTTTTCCGAAATCTAAATTAATTCAAAGTATAACTATAGGTCCTGAGTTATACTATATTGATAAGCCAGAAGAAAATAATCTAGTTACTGATAGAAGATTGAATGCTAATTTTTCTGTAAATTTTAAAAATAGGTCTAGGATTGATTTATCACTCGTTAATACCTATATATATTTAGAAAATAATTTTGATCCCACCGGGTTAAATTATGATTCTCCAATAAGCAAAGGTGCTTATGATACTTCTCAATTTGAATTTGGATATAACTCTACAAATAGACGAAAATTTAGATTTAACTCTGAAATTAGTTTTGGAGGATATTTCAGTGGTGAAAAGTTTTCAATAAGTAATAATTTTAATTTCAGAATTGATAAACTTTTACAAGCAAGCTTAAAATTAAGTTACGATAAAATTAATCTGCCGGAACCTCAAAAATCTGTAGGTTTAATTTTAGTTAGTCCAAAATTAGATTTCACATTCAGCAAAAATATTTTTTGGGCTAGTTTTATCCAATATTCAAACTTTTCAAATTCATTGGGTATTAATTCAAGGCTTCAGTGGCGTTTTGCTCCTTTATCAGACTTATTTTTGGTATACACTGACAATTCAAATTATCTTGAAAATGATTTAATACCCAATTTCAGGACAATAAATTTGAAAATAACTTATTGGATCAATATTTGAATTTATAACCCTTGTTACTAATATAAGATCTCAAGTGTTGTTTAAAATGTATATTACAAAAAATCCAAGGTAAGTTCCAATAGCATTTCCTAAGGTGCCCATTAAAATTGAGGGTAAAATCAGTTCATTTCTTTTAAAAGTCTCTGCAAGTGCAATTGCGGAAGCTCCTCCACCAATATTTGTTTGACTAGCAATCGCTACCATTTGCCAATCTCGATAAAATAGACCACCAAAAATTATTATTAATAGACCATGTATTAACACTGCAACACCTGTGAACAAAAAAAGAGTAATACCAATTTCTTTAAGCTCATAGACCGCACTTATTTCACAATACGCTCCTATAACTGCTAAAAATAAATGAACTAGGTATAAACCTAAATTATGACTTCCTTTTAATCTGCTGATAAAATTTGTTTGAGCAAGGAGAATGCCCATAGTTGAAAGGATTAAAATAGACGGAATACTAGTAATTTTTTTTGCTAAAATTTCAGAAATATAAAAAGCTGAAATTCCAAGGAAGATCAAACTTGCAAAAGAAACTAAGTCCATTTTATTATCATCAAAATTTTCTTCGATAGAAATAATTTTTTTTAAAAAAACTTTACCCTTCCATATTTTTGACATGATTAGTGGAAATGTTAAAGTAGCTAATATCCAAATTGTTGTTACAACATTATCAACGGCAACTGTTCCTGCATATAAAATTCCTTTTTTTTGAAAGCCATATTCTAATGCCACAGCATTAAAGTTTACACTCCCTCCCGTATAAGTTCCGGTTAGCATTCCAGCAATTATCTCTGCATCTGAGCCTAATACATTTTCAGGAGAAATAATTATCCATGAGATTAGAATTCCTAGTGTCGTTGATAGTGATCCAATTATGAATAATGTGATCATTGGTAAACCTGCTTTTTTTATTGAAACAAGATTAACATTCAGAAGTAAAAAAAATATCGATATGGGAGCTACATATTCAAAAATTATAGAATATAATTCAATGCTGTTTGAAGCAGATGGAATAAGTTTAAGATTAGCAATTATTGCCGTAAACAATATTACCAAAAGAGCTGAACCTAATTGCTTTCCTAATTTTGTCCTACCTGCATACAATGATACAATTATCATAAGACAAAGCATAAGAAGAACATAAACTGGATTACTCATAATTAGAACAGCATATATTTTTATTAGATTAATTTATAAAAAAGTAGAGTATAAATTTTTAAGTTTTCATAAATTACTCTATATAATAATTAAATCGTTAACAAATGTTTAAGCAATGTAAATATAAATTACTCCTGATTGTTTTGATTTTCACTTGCAACCTAACATATGGCCAAGAACTTCAAAGAATAAATTTTGAAGACATTAAATATAGAAATGTAGGACCAACAAGAGGTGGAAGATCAACTTCTGTGTGTGGAGTTATCACAAACGAATTCACATTCTACATGGGAACCTCTGGTGGTGGTTTGTGGAAAACTATCGATGGCGGATTGAGTTGGAATAATATTAGTGACGGATATTTTGAATCTCCTTCAATCGGTTCAATTGATGTATTTCAATCAAATCCTGATATTATTTATGTTGGAACGGGTTCTGATGGAATACGTTCAAATGTAATTGTAGGAAAAGGTGCGTATAAATCATTAGATGCAGGTAAGAGTTGGGAATTTATAGGACTAAAGAGTGCCGGTCAAATAGGTGCAATTAAAGTTCATCCTGAAAACCCTGACATAGTTTATGCTGCTGCAATTGGTCAACCATTTAAACAAAATACTGAAAGAGGATTATTTAAATCAATAGACGGAGGTAAAAATTGGAAAAAAATTCTTTATATATCAGATAAAATTGGAATTGTAGATATGGAATTTTCTCCTGACGACCCCAATACTATATACGCTGCATCATGGGAGGTAAACCGAAAGCCATGGACAATAATGAGCGGCTCAAAAGATGGAGGTATATACAAATCAGTTGATGGCGGCCAAAGTTGGACTAAGCTTTCTAAAGGATTGCCAACAGGAAATATAGGAAAAATTGATTTGGCAACTTCACCCGCCGATAGCAAAAGAATTTACGCACTTATCGAGGCAGGAGAGGGTCAGGGAGGTGTTTATGTTTCTTATGATAAAGGATCAAATTTTAAGGTAATGAGTCATAGGAAAGAATTAGTAAATAGACCCTTTTATTATTGCAATATTTATGCTCACCCAAAAAATGCAGATGTCATTTATTCCAGTGCTAATAAGTTTATGATATCTATGGATGCAGGTAAGACTTGGGAAATTAGGGAAACACCTCACGGTGATAATCATGATATATGGATAAATCCTAATCATGATAACATCTGGATTCAATCAAATGACGGAGGGGGAAACGTTACTTTTAATTCCGGAAAAACTTGGACTACCCAATTTAATCAACCTACTGCAGAGATTTATCAAGTCGAAGTAGATCAACAGTTTCCTTATTGGCTATATGGCGGTCAGCAAGATAATTACACAACAGTTTCTGTGCCAAGCCAACCTCCATATCCAATTCAAGCAGGACCAAATGCATGGATACTTTCCACCGGTGGCTGTGAAACTGGTCCAGCTGTTCCCAAACCAAGTGATCCAAATATTGTTTATTCAAATTGTAAGGGAAGATTTAGTATATACAATAAAGAGACTGGACAGGAAAAGCAATATTATGTAGGTGCTCAAAACATGTATGGACATAATCCAAAAGATTTAAAGTTTAGATTTCAAAGAGTATCCCCAATACATATTTCTCCACATGATGAAAATGTAATATATCATGGTTCTCAATTTCTTCATAAAACTACCAATGGAGGAATTAATTGGGAGATAATTTCACCTGATTTAACGCAATTTGATAAATCAAAACAGGTTATTTCAGGATCTCCAATAACTAGAGATATTACAGGGGAAGAGTTTTATAGTACGATTTACTCTGTTAGAGAGTCCATCTTAGAGAAAGACTTAATTTGGGTAGGTTCAAATGATGGCCTAGTTCATTTAACTGTTGATGGAGGTAAAAATTGGAGAAATGTAACTCCCAAAACTTTATTGAAAGGAGGTAGAGTGGACTCAGTAGAACCTTCAAGTCATGATCCGTCTTCAGCATATATCACAATTTTAAGATATCAATTAGGAGATTGGTCACCTTACATTTACAGAACAAAAAATTATGGAAAATCATGGGAATTAATTGTCAATGGTATACCAAATGATTTTCCCGTGAGAGTTGTTAGGGAAGACCCATTAAAAAAAGGATTACTTTTTGCAGGTACTGAATTTGGAATTTTTATTTCACAAAACGATGGAAATAACTGGTCTAAATTTCAAAAAAATTTACCAATTACTCCAGTAACTGATCTTAAAATACATAGAGACGACCTAGTCTTATCTACAATGGGAAGATCATTTTGGGTTATGGATGACATTAATTTCTTACGATCTGATTTGAATGGTTTAAAACCTAAAGTTGTAGTTCCTTCTGAGGCCATTCGTTATCAATACAATATTCCTGACATAGAAATTAATGACTATTTACAAGCAGGGGTTTTTATTGATTATTATCTGGATAGCGATCAGTATCAGAATGTGTTGATTTCCATCTTAAATGAAAAAGGAAAAATAATTGACTCTTTTAATTCAATTTCGAGCGAAGCTAAAGAGTCAAATAACTACAATATGCAACTTAGTGACTATTCATCAAATGCATCCTATAAAGTGACTACCAAAAAAGGCTTTAATCGTTTTAGATGGAACTTAAGACATAAAGGAATATATGATGAAGATGAAGAAAAAAATATTGTGGGACCATTTGTTAAGCCTGGAAAATATATTGCAGAAGTAACACTTGACAATGTCTACAAAATTTCAGTTGAATTTACAGTTGAAAAAGATCCAAATACAGAAATCTCTCAAGATACATTTGCTGAAGTTGAACAGTTTCAATTAAAATTGATCAAAAAGATTAGAGAGGCAACAAGAATTTCAAATGAGATCAAGTCGTTGAAATTATCAAAAAAATTAAATAAAAATAAGTTACTAGGTCTAGATGCAATTTTAGAAAAATTAGAAACCAAAGAGGGTGATTATATGCAGCCAATGCTAATTGATCAGTTTAAATATCTTTATAGTATGGTGACCGAAGCAGATCAAGTTTTGGGCAAAGATGCTTATGACAGATTCAAAGAACTAAGCCTGCAATTGGAAAAAATTACACAAAAAGAATTAACATTAAATTGAAATTAAAATACAAAACATTCTATATCAATTTTATTTGTACATTGTTTCCATAAAATTTAACCATAAAAATTTTTAAAATGAAAAAATTATTTTTTAGTTTATTAACACTTTCTACTCTATCAATAAATGCTCAGTATTGTTTATTTTTTGATATTAAAGCTGAGGAGCCTGAAATGGTGGTCTCTGCGCTTACTGCTGCAATGAATACTGAGTGGGCAAAAAATATGCAAGCAACAAAATCTCTTTTTGCTTATCTTCCTAATGGAACAACTGAATCAACTCATTCGTTGCAATTTTGTTTTCCGGATGAAGCCGCTTTTGAAGCTGCCTTTATGAGCTATGGACAATCTTTAGAAGCACAATTGCTATTTGAGGGTAAACTAGCAGATTATTCTGTTGACATATCTCAATCTTTAAATATGCCTATTTGGTATAATGGCGAGGACTGGGCTGAAGACAACGTTTTTATGATTTATCAGATGGACGTTTCTAATCCAGGGGCGTATCTAAAAGAATTTAAAAGTTTTTCAAAAAAAATGGCAAAGAAGCTTGGTTTTGAAGAGAACTCATACGGCATAGCTTTACCAATTCTAGGTAAGAATGCTGATTTTAGTCATTTTGTTTGGATTGGTGCTCCAGATATTAAAACATCTCTTTCAAGTATGAAGAATATGTTTGCTGAACCAGCATTTTTAGAATTTTCAGCAAAAGTAGCTGGCATAAGAAAAGTAGTAAATACTACTATGCTAGTCCGTTTAGCTGATTTTTAATATTACCAAAACTATTTATTAACCCTCCACCTTTGGAGGGTTTTTTGTTAATATTCATTCCACCTTTTTAAATACCTAACAAGTATTGAAATTTTAAAAACAATTGAGTTTGGTCTACTCGAAAAAGTGAATACATGTCATCATTAAATTCACTTAATGAGTTTTGATTACCACCTATATAAAAAACAGTTGATGGATTTGGATTCCATTGAATTAGGGGCTGAATAAAAAATCTTTCAGAAAACGTATTGTATTCAGAAACTACTCTAATGTTAAAAAAATTATTGAACTGATATCGTATGGAAAATCTTGAGATAGATCCATTGTAATAAAAATTATCGCTATCCAAATATTTCAATCTCGCATATCTAATTGAAGGTGAAATTCTCAATTTATTACTTAATTGTATCAATGGAATAAAATTGAAAGTTAATTCTTTTCCTTTTTCTGGGATAGCTTCATTAAAAGCTAACTCTCTTCCAACAGTAAAATTTAAATTTAAGGCAAAAGATTCGCTAGGGCTACTTCGAATTACAAATCGATTACTTTCCAAATTTCTATAATCACGACCAAGAAAGTTTTTAAACGCATCAAAGTCAAGTGTGTAAGTTATTTCAGTATTGAATAAAGTTTTTACACTTAAAATCGCGTCTACACTAATTGTTTTTAAGTAATCTTCGTATGTATAAACTATATCAGCTTTAGTGCCAAAACTTAAAAATTGGAGAGCAGGTTTATTTGGAAATACTTGATAAGTATGATAAAGAGTTGCCCATCTCCTATTGTTTTTTACAACAAACCCAACATCTGCTTGGAAATTAGGTGAAAAGTCTCTATATGTCAAATAGGATCTCCATTTTTGGGTATTTCTATAAAGCTGAAAGTAAAGAGATTTACCATTAAAATTTTGATTATCCAATACTACTGACCTGCCGAAAATATTATCTTCAGACTCTATCCAGTTTGCAACCGGCTCTTTGTTTAAATTGAAAAATAATTCATAAGTAAACCGTAAGTTTTTTGATAACAAAAACCAACCGTCTGTGCCAAATAAATTTCCATAGCCTCCATTTTTATAATATCTGTTTGTAGATAAAAAACCAAGGCGTGCATTTTTACTAAGAAGACGTTGATATCTTAAAACATTGACAAAAGATTCTTCTCCTTCACCCAAATAAGATCGATCTTCACCTGCAATTTGATATATTGAATTTTGATCAAGTGCAGTAAGAAAAAATAAACGTTCTTTTTTTCCCTGACTAATTAGCTTTGTTGATATCAATGGGTTATTTATTGATCTTGAATAAAATGCACCGCTTACGTATTGAACGATATCAGTTCCACGATTAAAATAAGGTCTTCTTTCGGGATATTCTAAGGCCACCGCAGAATTTACATCAATTTGCGTGACATCGGCCTCTACTTGAGAAAAATCAGGATTCAAAGTCACCTCAAGAGTACTGTTCTTATTCAAATCGACATTAAGACCTAGTCCGAAGTTAGGTTTTAGTTTTTGATATTTGATTTCATCAAATAAATCAGCTTTACTCCCGGTTACATTCCCCGCGAGGTAAGGTAAAAACTCCACTCTTTTTTCAATTTTAATATCAGTTAATATTAACTTATCGGTAGTTTGGCATATTTGACATGGAGCAGTTCTGTCATATTTTTGGCTTCTAAGCTCTATTGGTATACCTTCTCTAAAAGTGTTTCTTCTAAAATTAAAATTCCACTCTTGATTGTTTCCATTAGGGAAAGGTAAAGATGCGAATGGTATTTTAAATTCAACCTGGTAGCCATCAGATACAATCGTCCCACTTGTTTCATGATCTACATTAAAATTTATATCATACCTATCTTCATCAGTAAGAGCATTAATTGCTCTTGCATCTAATTGACTTCCAAAGGCATTAGATAGAAGAAGATAATTATTTCTGCTATCACCATAAGTATCAAAAGATATTACCACAAAATCATCACTTATCATCCCTAAGTCATCTCTAGAACGAACTGAGGCTCTTATATTCTCTGGTTTTGAAAATGCATGGAAACCTATATACAAGTGTGTATCAGAATACAAAACATAAACTTTAGTTTTTTCTTTCGGAATAATATTATTCCCAGGATTAACTTCATAATCAAGGTCAACAGAAATAGCATTTTCCCACTCTTTTTCTGATATTATACCATCAATTAAAATTTGAGTCTCATTATTTTTATTTGGAATGAATTTTTCCTGAGAATAATTAAATGAACTAAATAGAATTATTGATATTATGTTTATTCTGTGGAACAATTTTTTAAGATAAAAAGTGCAAGTTATTGAATAAAAACAAAGTCTATATCTTTTTTCATAATTTAGATAATCAAATAATTATAAACCAATCAAAATGAAAAAAATAATTTTTTTACTTCTATTTGCCAGTTCAAGTTTAATTTTTTCACAAAATATTGCATTTGAACAGGTGGCTATAAAAGTTAAGCCAGGGAGCTCTGCTCACGTTCTTAATCTTTTTAATGATTTTTATGGTAATATTGAAAAGCCTGAAGGTGTTAATATTAGGCTTTCATATTTAAATTTTAGACCTCAAGATATAGAAGCTACTCACTATTTAACTTTTACGGGATCACTTGAAGGACTTGCTAAACTGAGAGAAATTAGAGGAGGTGATAAATATTCGTTGTATAATTCAAACATGTTAAGGCATGCAGATATAATTTCTACAAGTGGTGGAACAAGTTTAATGAGAATGAATTTAGACAAAGGGAATCAACCTATTTCTCAAGTATGGAGGTGGAGAGTTGATGATCCAGTTAGCTTTGCGTCTGAATTTACAACTCTAATCAAAGCTTTCACTCAATTAGGATATCTTTCGTTAGGTCAAATTACTCACGGAATTGGACAGGATGGGGAATCACACTATGTATATATGACTCATGAAGATTATTCAGGAGCATTAGGTTGGGGTCCCAAAACCCAAGCCGAACAGCAAGCGTTTTTAAAATTTCAGAAGGCAACTTCAAAATACTCAACATTTTTGGGTTCAGTAACAATGTCAAATATTAAAGTTTGGTAAGTTAATTTTTAAATCTCTAACCCTCCAATTCGGAGGGTTTTTTTAATATTTGAATTTAGAAAACAAGTAATTTCAAATTATAAATATGCCTTTAGTAATTGTTTTTATTGGAATTTTATTTTTATTTCTCCTAATAACTTTTTTTAAATTCAACGGATTTATTTCTTTTATATTGGTAGCAATAGGAATTGGAATAGCCCAAGGAATGCAATTAAATGATGTAGTTGATTCCATAGAAAATGGTATTGGAAATACATTAGGATTCCTTGTTATGATTTTAGGATTTGGAGCTATGTTAGGAAAACTTGTTGCTGAAAGTGGTGCGGCTCAACAAATAACTAATGGTTTAATTAAAATCTTTGGGATAAATTATACAAAAATAGCTGTAATGCTTACTGGTTTTATAGTTGGAATTACAATGTTTTACTCAGTCGGTTTTGTCATTTTAGTTCCCTTAGTTTTCACTGTAGCAAAAGCAACTGGTCTTTCATTGATTGGAGTAGGATTACCTATGCTAGCATCATTATCGGTTACTCACGGATTTTTACCACCACATCCTGCCCCTTCGGCATTATCAGTAATGTTTGAAGCTGATATTGGAAAGACTCTCATCTATGGTATCTTACTTTCCCTACCTGCAATTTTAATTTCAGGACCTTTATTAACTCGTTTTTTACCTAAAGTAGAAGCAAAGCCCCTTAAAGAGTTTATGACCACAAGAGTATTTAAGCAAGACGAACTCCCTAGCTTATTTAATAGTCTATCCACAGCTTTATTGCCAGTATTATTGATTGGGTTTTCTACTTTGATCTCGCTTTTAATTCAAGAGGAGAGTATTTTATCAAAGTGTATTAACTTTATTGGAAATCCAGTTATTGCTCTGCTATTATCACTTCTTTTAGGGACATATTCGTTAGGTATTTCAAGAGGTAAAACCATGAATCAAATAATGAAAACTTATGCAGACGCGGTATCAGGAATCACGATGGTTCTTTTGGTTATATCGGGTGCTGGTGCCTTAAAACAAATTTTAATTGACAGCGGGGTTAGTGATTATATTGGCGGAATACTTGAAATATCTTCAATGTCTCCTTTATTAATTGGTTGGATAATTGCAACACTTATACGTTTTTCTGTGGGTTCTGCTACAGTTGCAGGTCTTACAACCGCTGGAATAGTTTTACCTTTAATTCAAAATACAAATGTGAGTCCTGAATTAATGGTATTATCTATTGGATCGGGAAGCCTTATGTTATCGCATGTTAATGACAGTGGGTTTTGGTTATTTAAAGAATATTTTAATTTAACTGTAAAAGAAACACTTTCCACATGGACTGTTATGGAAACAAGCATAGGAATTTCAGGACTTGTTGGAGTTTTAATTTTAAACCAATTAATATAGAATGAGTATACATTTAAAAGAACGAATCAAAGCTATGAGTCTTGATTTACCTCCTGCACCCGAGCCCTCGGGTGTATACCGACCAATTTTAATAGTTGAGAATCATTTATATGTTTCTGGTCAAGGGCCTGTTTTATCCGACGGGAGACTTATGCATGGAAAGGTAGGATCTGAGCTGAATAAAGATCAAGGGAAAGTTGCTGCTAGACAGGTTGGTCTAACAATGCTTTCCACTATTATAACACACACTTCAGAATCCTTAAAGATTAAGCGTGTTATAAAAGTATTAGGAATGGTAAATGCAACTCCAGATTTTAAACATCATCCTTTTGTTATAAATGGATTTAGTGAACTTTTTTCAGAAGTTTTTGGAGAAAAAAATGGAATTGGTGTAAGAAGTGCTGTTGGTATGAATCTTCCAAATAATATACCAGTTGAGGTTGAAGCTGCTTTCTTAATCGAATAATATAGATGTCAATAAATAATTGGTTTAAGGTTAATGATGAAAGTAAGATTTTAACCCCCGGATTAATTATTTACCCTGAAAGAATAAAGCATAACATTAAATCTATGATTTCTATTTCGGGTGATGTAAATCGGTTGATTCCCCATGTTAAAACTTATAAAATGTCCTCAGTCGTTAAACTTCAAATGGATTACGGTATAAAAGAATTTAAATGTGCAACTTTTGGAGAATTAGAAATGCTAATTTCATGTAAGGTGAAGCATATATTACTTGCAATACAGCCTACAAAGGAAAAAGCAATTCGATTTTTGAATCTTCAAAAAAAATATCCAAAAATTAAGTTTTCTACACTTGTGGACAATATTGATTCTTTAAAATTATTTTCAAGTCTATCAAAAGCTACTGATATTAGAATGAATTTATGGTTGGACATAAATAATGGAATGAATAGAACAGGAATAATTCCAGATAAGGCGTTAGGTCTTTGTTTAGAATTATTTGAGGATCAAAACCTAAAATTTAATGGACTCCATGTTTATGACGGACATATTCGACATTCATCCCTAAGTAAAAGATTAAACCAATGTAATTTGGATTTTGAAAAAGTTGAACAATTAGTGGCGCAAATAAAAAATAAAATGGGAAAGTTGCCACAAATTATTACAGGAGGTACTCCTAGTTTTTACCCCCATTCATTGAGAAAAAAAAACCTATTAAGTCCAGGAACAACTCTTCTTTGGGACTTAGGTTATCAGAAAATATGGAAAGAGTCACCATTTCTGTATGCCGCTGTTTTGGTGACTCGATTAATTAGCAAACCAGCTCCAAATATCTATTGTTTTGATTTAGGCCACAAGGCAGTTTCTTCTGAGATGCCATTACCAAGAATGGAAATTTTTGGTTTAGAGGAAGCGCTTCATAAATCTCAGAGTGAAGAGCATCTTATAGTAGAATATAAAGGGCATAAAAATTTAAATATTGGTGATCTTTTTTATGCAATTCCATACCATATATGTCCTACAGTTGCAAAATACAACAAATCTTATGTTGTAATCAATGGAGAAATTCAGTCTTCATGGGATATTCAGGCAAGAGATTATCAATTATCTATTTAGAGAATTATGGAATTTATTTTTGATGCCCATCTTGACCTATCAATGAATGCAATTGAATGGAATCGAGATTATCGTTTGAAAACAAATTCAATTCGTAAACTTGAAAAAGGAATGAATGATTTGCCAGGCCGAGAACTTTCAACTGTCTCTTTTCCTGATTTACGGAATGGCAACATAGGATTATGTGTTGGCACTCTTATAGCAAGATACGTTAAACCCAAAAACCCTTTACCAGGTTGGAATTCTCAAGAACAAGCTTGGGCTCACACCCAAGGGCAATTAGCTTGGTACAAGGAAATGGAATCTCAAAAGGAGTTAGTTCAAATAAATTCAAAATCGAGATTAAAAAAACATTTAAATCAGTGGAAATCAAACCCAATTAGTACACCTTTAGGTTATGTTTTAAGTCTCGAGGGAGCAGACTCAATTATATCTATGGATCATTTAGATCGGATGTATAATATGGGATTAAGAGCTATAGGTCCAGCACATTATGGACCAGGGATTTATGCTTATGGAACCAATTCAAGTGGAGGAATCGGAGAAAAAGGGAAATTATTGTTAAAAAAAATTGAAGAGCTCAAACTTATTTTGGATGTAACACATCTGTGCGATTTGAGTTTTTGGGAAACTCTTGAATTTTATCAAGGTCCGATTTGGGCAAGTCATAGTAATTGCAGAAAATTAGTTAATAATGAAAGACAGTTCGATGATTCTCAAATCAGAATTTTAATTGATCACAATGCAGTTATTGGAATGGCATTTGATGCATGGATGATGACTCCAAATTGGGAAAGAGGAAAAACCAAACCGACTGATAAAGGGCTCTTAATTGAATCAATTGTAGATCACATTGACCATATTTGCCAAATTTCGGGTAATACAAATCACGTGATGATTGGGTCAGATCTGGATGGTGGGTTTGGAAAAGAGCAATGCCCAGAAGACTTGGATACAATTGCTGATCTACAAAAACTAGGATATATTTTAAATAAGAGGGGTTTTTCAGAAAATGATATTGAGAAAATATTATCTAAAAATGGAATTTTATTTTTACAAAAACATTTACCTAGCTAGTTTTTTCAAAATAACCCCACTTAATTAATCCTTTATATACTGTAGATCAGTAACTGATAGAATTCTTTTTTAATTTAATTAATTTTAGATTAATCAATTTTTTTATATTTAATATTTTATTGTCAGACTTCCTATTATTTATGTAATCCATAATATTTATTCTATGAAAAAAAATATTTTCTATTTCTTTTTATTCTGTTTTCTATTAAAAACAGTTGCTCAGAATAAATTAAAACTACAAAAAATTAATTCTGAAAATAAGCCATGGACTTATGAACGCGTAAATGACCATAAAAACAAATTTAATTTTGTCGTTGTTACTGATAGAACTGGAGGCGAACGTAAAGGGGTTTGGCAAAAAGGCATAAAGAAAATTAATCTTGTGCAACCAGCTTTCGTTGTTAGTGTTGGAGACTTGATTGATGGTTATACAAAAGATCTTGATACAATTAATGCTGAATGGGAGGAATTTAATTCGTTTGTAAACAAACTTGAAATGCCTTTTTTTTATGTTGCAGGAAACCACGATTACACAAATGAAGTAATGGAGAATGAATGGTTTAAAAGATTTGGTTCAGACTACTACCATTTTTTATACAAGAATATACTTTTTATATGCTTGAATTCCGAGTACGGTCATACAGCTTTAAAAGATCCTGACTTAGGAGGGGAACAAGTTAAATTTGTAGAAAAAATTCTCAGAAAAAATCCAAATG
>CENP01152181.1_pt1 | contig 15984 bp, 18 predicted proteins | sample 361281 | NCBI WGS metagenome assembly CENP01 (sample SAMEA2591122, study PRJEB7988) | marine metagenome | biome: marine biome (ENVO:00000447); feature: deep chlorophyll maximum layer (ENVO:xxxxxxxx); material: saline water (ENVO:00002010), including plankton (ENVO:xxxxxxxx) | depth 70 m
TATGCTGTTTCACCAGCATCATCAGTTACTGGATGGTATTTTTCTCATCCTGAATCAAAATATTTTGCTGTAAATAGAATTTCAAATGAACAACTTAGGGATTATGCAAAAAGAAAAGGGTTTTCGGAGAAGAATCTGAAGAAAATTTTTCCGCATATTTTACAAGAATGAAAGTAACAGACCATATAAACAAAAGTAATGATACCCAATTTAGTTACGAAATAATTCCTCCTCTTAGAGGAAAAGGAATTAAGATAGTTTTAGATATGGTTGAAAGCCTTCAAAAATTCAATCCGCCCTTTATTGATGTGACTAGTCATGCATCTACTGTTTCTTTAAATAAAGATGGTAAAAAAATTAAAAAAAAGAAAAGGCCTGGAACGATCAGTATATGTGGAATTATTCAAAATAGATTCAATATAGATACAGTGGCTCATCTTGGATGTAATGGTTTTACTAAAGAAGAAACAGAAGATGCGCTTATTGAACTTGGTTTTTTGGGAATTGAAAATATTTTAGCAATTAGTGGAGATGGTAATCCAAAAGAGGTTTTAAATGATGGTAAAACAATTAATGCAAATTCTCTAGATCTTGTTCACCAAATTAATGATTTAAAAGATGGTAAATACTTAACTGATATCTCTAACTCATCTCCAATTGAAATGTGTACTGGTATAGGAGTATATCCTGAAAATCATTTTCATTCAAACAACTTTGAACAAGAAATTTCTCTAATCAAGAGGAAAATTGAAGCAGGAGCTGATTATGCAGTAACTCAAATGTTCTTTGATAATAAAAAATATTTTGATTTTGTTGATAAGTGTCGAGCTCAAGGTATTACAATACCAATAATTCCTGGTATAAAAATTTTAGATAAACCTAGGCAAGTTGAAAGTTTAGAAAGAATATTTCATATAAATTTGCCTGAAGAACTTAAAAATGAAGCAAGAGAAAATATTGAACATATTGATGAAATTGGTACAAAATGGGCAATTAATCAATCAGAGGAACTAATAAACGCTGGTGTTCCAGTGATTCATTACTATTTAATGAATGATACATCATGCATGTTAGATATATTAAATTACTTACACAAATAAGGAGATTAAATGAAAGATTATATATTTACATCTGAGTCAGTTTCTGAAGGTCACCCAGATAAAGTTTGTGATCAAATTTCAGATGCAGTTTTAGATGCTTATCTAAAAGAGGATCCAAACAGTAGAGTAGCCTGTGAAACAATGATTAAAAATAACCTGGTGATAATTGCTGGTGAAATCACTTCAGATGGAAATCCTGAATTAGAATCTATTGTTAGAAATGTAATTAATGATATTGGATATAATCATGATAAGCTAGGCTTTAATGGAAGTACGTGTGAATTTATTAATCATATTACTAAGCAGTCTCCAGATATTGCTCAAGGTGTTAATGAAGGTGAAGGGGAAGATTTAAATCAAGGAGCAGGAGACCAAGGGCTTATGTTTGGATACGCTTGCAATGAAACTGAAAGTTTAATGCCAGCTCCAATAGATCTATCGCATAAACTAGTAAAAAAACAGTCTGAAGTAAGAAAATCAGGAGAACTTGAATGGCTAAGACCAGATGCAAAAAGTCAAGTAAGTGTCGTTTATGATGAAGCTAGGAAAGAAATTAAAAGATTATCTGCGATTGTTCTCTCTTCACAACACGATGAGAACATATCATATAATGAACTTAAAAATGAAATTTTCAATAAAATTATTATACCAGTGATACCAAATGATTGGATTACAGAAGAAACAAAAATTTTAATTAATCCTACTGGAAAGTTTGTTGTAGGAGGACCAGTTGGTGATTGCGGCCTTACAGGAAGGAAAATTATTGTTGACACATATGGTGGAATGGCTAGACATGGAGGTGGAGCTTTTTCAGGAAAAGATCCATCTAAAGTTGATAGATCAGCCGCTTATGCAGCGAGATACGTAGCAAAAAATATAGTCTCTTCAAAATTAGCTGATTATTGTGAAATTCAAGTATCTTATGCGATTGGAGTAGCAGAACCAACCTCAATAACCATTGACACATTTGGAACAAACAAAGTGCCTGAAAAAGATATAGTTTCTTTAATCTCAAATAAATTTGATTTTAGACCTAAAGGATTAATTAATTATTTAGAATTAAAAAAACCAATTTATCAAGATACAGCAGCTTATGGACATTTTGGTAGAGATATTTTTAATTGGGAAAAAATAGATTTATCATTATAATCTGTATCAATTTAAAAGGAGAAATATGAGAACAGCAGTATTAGAAAATAAAACACCAAAAAAGAAGTTAAAATCATCTAGTAAGATTTTAAAAAATAACGTAGTTAAAATTTTATCATTTTTAGTTAAAGATATTAAGTTAGCTAAACTTGGAAGAGATAAAATTGAAATTTCTGAAAGAGAAATGCCAGGTTTGATGTCTTTACGAAGTAAGTATGCTAAAACTAAGCCACTAAAAGGTTTTAAACTTACAGGGTCTCTTCATATGACAATTGAAACGGCAATTTTAATTGAAACATTAAAAGACTTGGGTGCTGATGTTCGTTGGGCTAGTTGTAATATTTTCTCTACTCAAGACGAAGCTGCTGCTGCTATTGCAAAAACTAAAACTCCTGTTTTTGCATGGAAAGGTGAAACTCTTGAAGAATACTGGGATTGTACTTTACAAGCCTTAACCTTTAATGGTAATGAAGGTCCTAATTTAATTGTTGACGATGGAGGTGATGCTACTCTTCTAATTCACAAAGGATATCAGTTAGAAAAATATTTCAATGAACATAAAAAACTTCCAAAAATAACTGCAACAATTGAAGAAGAAATTGTAATTGAAAGACTGCTTAGAAAAGTCCATAAATTAAATCCAAATCACTGGCATAATATTGTTCCAGATATTATTGGTGTGTCAGAAGAAACTACTACCGGTGTTGCACGATTACAACAAATGGTGGATGATGCATCTCTCCTATTCCCAGCATTTAATGTAAATGATGCAGCAACGAAATCAAAATTTGATAATTTGTACGGATGTAGAGAATCATTGGCTGATGGAATAAAAAGATCTACTGAAATAATGCTTGCTGGAAAAACTGTTGTTGTCTGTGGCTATGGAGATGTAGGTAAAGGTTCAGCCCAATCTATGAAGTCATATGGATGTAAAGTAATTGTTACAGAAATTGATCCTATCTGTGCTCTTCAAGCTGCAATGGAAGGATTTGAAGTTCGTCAACTTGAAGATGTTTTAGATAGAGGAAATATCTTTGTTACCACTACGGGCAACAAAGATATCATTACTTTAAAGCATATGAGAAAGATGAGAGATCAAGCAATTGTGTGTAATATAGGGCATTTTGATAATGAAATTCAGGTTGATGCATTGAATGCATCAAACGCTAAAAGAGATACAATTAAACCTCAACTTGATCGATACACTTTTAAAAATGGAAAGCAAATCTTTTTATTAGCAGAAGGTAGACTAGTTAATCTAGGCTGTGCAACCGGTCATGCGAGTTTTGTTATGTCAACATCATTTTCTAATCAAGTTTTGGCTCAAATATTTTTAGCAAAAAATAAGCCTTTAACAGGAATGTATGACTTGCCTAGACAACTAGATGAAGAAGTTGCTCGTATTCACCTTAAACATTTAGATGCTGACTTAACAAAATTATCTAAAGAACAAGCAGATTACATTGGAGTTTCAGTCAATGGACCATTTAAGAAAGATGAATATAGGTATTAAATTTAGTTAATAGGCTCCAGTTCTATTTATAACCTCAATGACTGTTTTAAATATGATTTTTATATCATTTATAAGACTCTTATTTTTATAATACTTTATATCAAGATTTACGCGTTCTGAATCTTTTACATTTGATCTGCCACTAACTTGCCATAGACCAGTTACACCAGGCTTCATGGCGAGATATATATTTTTCTTGTCACCGTAAAGTGTGTCAAGTTCCTTTTCAACAACTGGTCGAGGCCCTACAACATTCATATCACCAAATAATACATTTAAAAATTGGGGTAATTCATCAAGGCTGGAAGATCTTAAAAAAGCACCAAATGGCAAAATTCTTGGATCTCTATTTACTTCTATTTTATATCCATTATCAACATATTCTTTATAAAGATTTTTATTCTCTTTTAAAATTTCTTCAGCATTTTTAACCATTGTTCTAAATTTAAAAATTTTAAACATTTTTCCATTCTTCCCTACTCTTTGTTGTGAAAAAAATATAGGAAATCCATCATTAATAATTATCATAAATGAAATAATCAATAAAATAGGCATGGTCAACAATAGTGCTGTTAATGAAAAAATTTTATTAAACATCGTAAGATTTTAAACTTAAAATAAAATAATAAAAACATTAAAAATTAAAATTGTTTATAAAAACGACATTTATTACTTTTTCTTTGTGAAATATGTTGTTACAGGTGGAGCAGGTTTTATTGGAAGCAACCTAGTTGACTTGCTTTTAGATAATAATCATGAAGTAATTGTTTTAGACAATTTTTCTAGTGGTAAAAAAGAAAATTGTAATAAAAAAGCTATTTACCACAACATTGATTTATCTGATTGTGAAAAAATTAATTCAATTAAACAATTTTTGGATGGCTGTGATGGTGTATTTCATTTGGCTTGTCTACCAAGAGTTCAAGAATCTATTGAAAATCCAATTATCTTTGAAAAAAATAATACTTTAAGTACAATAAATATTTTAAAGGCTGCTGCTGATATGAATGTTAAACGTGTTGTTTATAGTGCCTCGTCATCTGCTTATGGTAATACAAATAAATTTCCTTCGAAAGAATTAGATCCAATTAACCCTATTTCTCCTTATGCTATGCAAAAATATTATGGAGAAGTTTCATGTAAAATGTTTTCACAAGTTTATGGGATTGAGACTGTTTCTCTTCGCTACTTTAATGTTTATGGTGAAAGGCAAAATCTTGATGGTGCATATGCCTTAGTAATGTGCGTTTTTGCTAAACAAAGAATGCAAGGAAAACCTTTAACAATCAGAGGAGATGGAGAGCAAAGAAGAGACTTTACTCATGTATTAGATATTGCGAAGGCGAATCTATTAGCAATGCAATCCAATAAAGTCGGTAATGGAGAAGTAATCAATATTGGTAATTGTGACAACAGATCAGTAAACGAAATAGCAAAACTTATAGGAGGAGAAACAGTCAATATTGATCCTGTAATCGAACCTAGGGAAACTCTTGCAGATAATAGCAAAGCTAAAGAATTACTAGGCTGGCTTCCTGAGATAAAAGTTGAAGATTGGGTTCCGAAGTATAAGAAAGATTTAGGAATTGATTAAAATTACTCAGAGACTGCTCGACCTTTCAATTTTTCCCAGTCCTTTTCTACTCTATCAATATTTTCATTTCTTTCTATAGATCCTTTTAAAATAGGCGACTGAATTCCATTAGATTCAAAAGTATATTTTAAAGCATTCATATCTTTTGGGAAACAAGAACCCCCATATCCTTTTTTACCATCAGGTCCTGGTACCTTTAAATGTGAATTATTAATTCTACTATCAAGAGTTACAATGCTCATTAATTCAGAAAAATTAAGATTAAAATGTTCAGAAATAGAATGGATTTCGTTTGCAAAACTTACCTTTGTAGCTAAAAAACAATTGGTTGTATACTTGACCAGCTCAGCAGTTGTATAATTCGTTTTGATGATTGCCACTTTATTATCGAAAAAAATTCTGAAGAATGATTCAGCTTTATTAGTGAATTTATCTATACCACCCAAAATAATTCTATCTTGATTTACAAAATCTTCGTAAGCATTTGCTTCAGTTAAAAACTCTGGATTAAAAATTAAGTTTGGAATTTTTAAATTGCTTGCAAATTTTTCTGAACATCCAAGCGGTACTGTAGATTTTAGAATAATAATTTTATCTTCAGAATTAATTTTACTCAATTCTATTAAAACTGATTCAACAATTGATGTGTCACATTCTCCACTCTTTTTCATTGGTGTAGGTATGCATACAAAAATAAAGTCTGAATTATTAAAAACTTCTTCTATTGAATCAGAATTACCCAAACCATTAATATCATAAGACCTAACTTTAGCCTTATTAGAAAAAAACTTATTTATTGAACCTCCTACAAATCCAAGACCTATAATTCCAATATTTATCATAAAAGCTCTCTAAAATGTGTTATTGTATTTAATATACCTTTATCTATGGTAGTTTTGGGTGACCATCCAAATAATTTATTTACTTTTTTTAATAACGGTTTTCTTTGTAAAGGGTCGTCTTTCCCAATATTTAAAAATTCAATTTTAGATTCAGATTTAGATAATTTAATAATTTTTTTTGCTATTTCTAAAATACTAAGCTCTATGTTATTTCCGATATTAAAAGGCTTATGATAAGAAATATCAGAAGAATGTAAAACCTCTAATAAATTTACTAAATCATCAATATAACATATGGAACGCGTTTGTAAACCGTTTCCATATATTGTTAAAGGCTCATTTCTTATAGCTTGATTAATAAAGTTAGAAATAACCCTGCCATCATTAACTGCCATGAATGGTCCATAGGTATTGAATATTCGTCCTAGATAAAAATTAATCACATCCTTATTGGAGTATAAGATTGATTCTGCGCATCTTTTTGCTTCATCATAACATGACCTTTCCCCAAATGAATTAACATTTCCATAGTAATTTTCGTCTTGTTCTGAAATTTGAGGGTCTCCATATACTTCACTAGTTGATGCATGAAATAATTTGCAATTATTTTTTTTTGCGATTTCAATTACATTATAAAGTCCATAAATAGAAGTTTTAATAGTTTCATTAGGATATTTTTTATACCAAACTGGAGAAGCCGGACAAGCTAAATTATATATAAAATCACATTGAATATCATTTATTTGATTGTTACAAATATCTTCTTCAATTAAGGTAAAATTTTTATGATCAATAATATCAGAAATATTTCTTTTATTAGAGGTTAGAAAATTATCAACAACAATGACTTCATGATTACGAATTAACCTTCTGCTCAAATTTGAGCCTATAAAACCACTTCCTCCAGTAATAAGAATTTTCATTTCAGTTTAATTATGTTTTTTTTTATATAAATATTGTATAAAGATATGATAACATAAGTAAAAAAGTAATAGTAATTAAAAAACATAAACTTTTTACCATTTATTTTAAAATTTTTAAGCAGATTATATATTTTTATAGCTTGATTAAATTTGCTAGAAGATATTGATTCTTCTCTATTTCTATAAAAGACTAATGGGCTGGATAAATGAATACTTGAAATATTATTAATCTCATGAACTTGAAGCCAAAAGTGGTAATCTTCTACAGCTTTATATTCATTAGATTCATTAAAGAATATATTTTTTAAAATATTTTTTTCAACCAGAACAGAAGATCCACTAATAATATAATTTTTTATTAATAAATTTTTGAGCCTTTTAACTAAAAATTCTTGATTTATATCTATTTCATTAAACCATTTATCTTTGAACTTAGATTTAAATGATAAGACTTCCGTTGAACAAAATTTGAAATTTTCTTTTTTTAGCATTTTAATTTGTATTTCAATCTTAGATGGATGCCAAATGTCATCAGAATCAATAAATGCAATATAATTTCCTGAAGATTTTTTAAGCCCATAATTTCTGGGTCCAGCGGGACCTCCAAAATTTTTCTTCATTTTAAATAATTTGATTCTAGGGTCCTTTTTTATAAAGTTATTGATAATTTTTGTAGTTTTATCTGTGGAACAATCATCTACAATAATTATTTCAAGTTTAGAATGGCTTTGATTTAAAACAGAAAGCAATGTTTCTTCAATATATTCCTGAGCATTAAAGCATGGTATTACCACTGATACTAAATTATCTTTACTTGATATAGTCATACTTTAAAAAGTTGGTCAAAATTAACCTTATCAAACGTATTTAGATTAGTTTTTCTTGATGCATTATAAACTTTAATATTTCTTTTAGATAATTCAATCTTTGCATTTTCATAGGCTTCTGTCATAAGTGCTATATCAGCATAATTAACTTTTTCACCCTCTTTTCTATATTCAGGATGAAAATGATTATTTTTTTCATGCTTTACAGCTTTAGGGATATTTTTGAAATTGCCTTTAGATGAAACATTTTTTTCATCGTAAAAATGATCACATCCTATTAGATATATTTCCTCAAATCCTAAATGTGCTGCTATTTGCATGTTCAAGTAAGTAACTGTAAGCCCTGAAAATGCTCCAAGATTCATATCAAAAGAAAAATTAGATTTTTCATAATTTTTGTAATACCCTAAAGATTTTATGTAAATCGATTGATTGTTTTTTGAAAAAAGATTACTTGTTAAAATAACTGGGGTATGAAAATTATAAATCTCTTTAGAAATTTTTGGCCATAAAATTCTATCCGTTACAGATAGATATGTGGGTCTCCAATCTGTATTTTGATAAGCTAAATAAATTTTGTTGCACGCAATTGTAAACTCCTCTTTAAGTTGGTCTAAATCTTCATAGCTTAAACTAGGTCCATTACAAACTATAAATACTCTTTCACCTTTATGCTTATTCTTATTCATGTGCCAGAAATTTTTAGATTTTGAAATAATTTTTCTATTAAAAATTAGCTGATATATCCATAGTAGAGATATTTTTATATAATCAATCATTTTGGCAAATTTATAAAATATGTACTACAAGAATTATTAAAAATATAACCTAATGCACTATTATCTTTGAGGCCGTTAGAAAGATTTTTAATTCTTTCATATTTCTTAGTACCACTTCCAATTATAAGTCTCTCTTTGGCTGCAATTATTCTGGTCATAGGTAAAGAAATTCTTTTAAATGGCACATCTTTAGGATTACAAGAAAAAACCTGCTTTGATAATTTGATATCTTGAGAGTTGAAAATTGAAGCAATATGTCCATCATGCTCTCCAAATCCCATTAGGCAAAAATCTATTTTTATTTTTTTTAATTTATTTTCATAGATATCACAAGATTTATCAATTCCTAATTTACTATCAAACATTTTATGAATTTTGATATCTATTTTCATACTTTCTATAATTGAATAAATTAAATTAAAGTTGCTATCGCTGCTTTTAGAGCTCACACATCTTTCATCAGTTAAAAAAATATGTATTAAGTTTTGATCAAGATTTAATCTAATAATTTCATCAAAAAATAATTTATAAATTGGGCCAGGAGTTCTACCTCCAGAAAATGCTACGTTAAAATTTTTTGAATTAATTAATCTGTTTTTTGTTGCAAAAATTAGTTTATTTTTACATTCTTCATAAAATTTCTTTTTCGAAGAAAATATGTTAATCTTATTTCGCATTTAACAAACTTTTTGCGACTTGAAAATCAGTTTTGTCTTTTATAACCAATGATGATTTTTTTGAAATTCTAAAGTAACCAACTGGAGAAGAAAATGTTGCATTTTTGTTATTCTTTATACTATCAATATATTTTTTGGAATTCCAACCAGTAATTGCCCAATTAATTTTCTGTAAAGGAAGTAAGTCCTGACTGTTTTGCTTCTTTTTATAACTAAAATTAATTGGATTATTTTTAAATGAATGCTCAAGTATTGAGTCGTTATATGACAACAATGTATTATAATTTTTTTTATTGAAATAATTAACAAAGTCTTCAATTTCTTTTGTTGTTAATAACGGGGCTATAGAATGAACTTGGAATATATTATTGCAATTAATATTTTTAATAAAATCATAAATATAGTCTTCACTTGTCGATTTATCATCTGCTAATACTTTGCTTCTTTTATAAAAATGTACTTTATTGTTATTAGCAATTATTTCAACTCTTTTAGAATCTGAGTTGACCCATATTTCATCGAAACAATTAATAGATTTTAATTTTTTGATTTGGTGTTCAATCAAAGAAGTTCCTGGAGAAATCTCAAGCAAATTTTTATGGGGTAATCTTTTACTCCCTGCTCTGGCAGGTATCATTGCAATATTTTTCATCTTAATTAATTTGCAGGATATTCATATTTACCAATAATCATATCAACAATAGCCAATAGCCAAACCTGATGTATATTTTCAACAAGATTATAACCAAAAGAATTAACCCAAAAATTATGGTCACCAAGCTTTTTTAAGGGATTATCTTCTTTAAATCCAGTGAAAGTTGTCAAAAAAATATTTTCAGCCTTACAATATTTTGCAGCATTAATCATATTTTTTGAAGATCCACTTGAACTGATTAAAATTACTAAATCTTTATTAGAGACGAAGTATTCAATATTTTTTTTTACCCACTCTTCGTAACCGTAATCATTTGCTAAACATGTAATTGAAGAAGGATTGGATAAAGATAAAGTTTTTATTTTGGCGTTTTTTGTCATATCAATAGCAAAATGATCAGCAATTGCTAAGCTTCCTCCATTCCCGAAGATATATATAGTGCCATTATTTCTATTAATTTCTAATATTTTATCCTTTAAGCTTATTAAATCTTCAACAATATTTTTAGATTCGAAAATTTGACTATATTTTTTTAAAAAATTCTTTATTTCAATATCATTATTCATATTCTTCTCCTTCAAGTTTTTTTCTGATTTCAGTCGCTGAAATTTTACTAATTTCAGATGGAGGCACATGTTCGATTATGTCGTAACCCACACCTCTTCCATAGTTTACAGACTCAATATCAGGAATTATTATTACTTTAACTTTTTCTAATTCAACTAGTTCTTTTAATTGTAATTCAATATTTCTCTTTACTTCTAATGGATCGTAGGGATTGCTATTATCTTTATCTACTTCTCTTACACAAATTAAAACATTTTTCCCATTTTTAAGTCTTTGATCAATCAACCATCGGTGACCATCATGCCAAGGTTGCCACCTACCTATAAACATTGAGTATTTCATTTAAACTTTCCTTTTCAGTTTGATGTGTTGTATCTAACTCGATAAAATTTTTTAAAGGCTTCTCATAGTCTTTAACAAAATAATTTTCTCTACCCCTTATTTCTGTGGTAAACAAATATACTTCTAAAACCTTATATTTGCTCTTGAACTCCTCCCTCAACTCTCTGTAAGGGGAAACAAGAGAAATAATTGGAGTTTGATTTTTGTTAATTAAATATGCTGCAATGCTCATACCTAATCTAATATTTGCAAATCTTCCTTTTCTAGAGTAGTCTTTATTTTGAAATAAATCGCGCAAATCATCACCATCTATATTAAAAAAATCTTTTTCTTGCCCATTTTTACTTAAATAATCTATTAACATATTTGCTAATGTTGTTTTCCCACTAGCAGGCTGTCCAGTAAGCCATATAGCTTGATATTTATTCATTTGAATTGACCTCATTAGGAAGAACATAAAATTTCCAATCCATAACTTCAACTTGAGAATGCTTGCTTATATTAAATGATTGAAATTCTTTTGAAGGTAAGACCCTTTTTACTGAACCATTAACAAGCAGTTCAATGGGCATTATAAAATTATCATTGACATTACTCCATCTAAAATGAAATTTTTCGTCAGTTTGGTAATAATCTAATTTTGGTTGATACGGACTATAAAAATATTGTTCAGCAAAATACCAGTAGTTTACCCCAGTTTTTTCATTAACCTTATTAAAAAAGTCCCTTGTATTAGCAAAACCTTTTGCGTTTTCAACCATAAATTCTTTTAAAATTTCAAACCATATTTTATCATTATTAATTACGCTTCTTAAGGTGTGCATTACCCATGCACCTTTCATGTACGTATCACCATGAAGTGCCCAGTGATTTTCATTTTCCTTTCCTACAATCGGTATTTCATTTACAATTCTATTTTTAATACCGTTTAAATAATGAACACCAACTTCATAGCTATCAAATTTATCTTCAAAATATAAAGCTTCAGAATAAACTTGCAATCCTTCATGAATCCAAATATGCGTTGGATCTGATGCTGTAACACTATTACCAAACCATTCATGTCCCGTTTCATGAATGATTAAAGGATCTATAACTCCATACATTGGCCAACTTTTGCTTCTTACTCCATTATAAATACTAAATCCATTTCCGTATGTTACTGCTGACTGATGTTCCATCCCAAGATATGGAACTTCAACAAGTTTGTAGCCGTCATTATACCATTGATAATCACCAAAGTATTTTTCATAAAAACGAATTATTTCTTTTGATTGAGGAAAATAATTCGAAGCTAGTTGCTTATTATAATCTAAAACATAATGATCCATAAAATGGGTTGTATCATCTTTTTTGAAAGTATCTTGTACAGCAACATAGTTTCCAATTTGAACAGAAATGTTATAATTATTAATTGGGTTCTGAACAAACCACTCATAAGTGGTTTTATCATCTGATTTTTTGATACTTCTTAATTTGCCGTTTCCAACTGCGACTAAATTTGACGGAACTGTATAAGCCATTCTTACACTATCACCTTCCGCTGTAATATGATCTTTGTTTGGCCACCAAATTCTTGCACCTTCTCCTTCACAAGAAACAGCAATCCAATCCCGTCCATCTTTATCTTTAGACCAAGTAAAACCTCCGGCCCAAGGTGGGTTATCTGCACTTTGAGGGGTACCTTCATAAAAAATAGTAAATTCAAAAATACTATCTTGTTTTATTGTTAATGGAAAATTAATCAAAACAGCATCAAACTCTCTTGAAAAAAGTAATTCCTCATTTTTATGAATTATTTTTTTGATGTTTAAATTTTCAGCTAAATCAATCTGCAGTTTATTGAGATCTATTATACTTTGAGCTTTAATTGTAACAAAACCAATTAATGATTTTTTCTCAATATTAAAATCAATATTAATATCATAAAATGATACACGATATGATGAACGATTTTCATTTAAATTACCTATTAAGAGGTTGTTTGGAGTTAATTCTGGCAGGTTATATTGATTCCCATGAGGTCTATTTTCTTGACAAGACAACAAGGTAAATAACAAAAAACTAAAAATTATTTTTTTCATAATATGTCCTTGTTTTAAATACATTGTTAGCAAAAATGATATAGTAAATAATTATACAAAAAAGAAACCATAAAACAACAGCAAATGCTTCTTTAATAAGAAATAAGATGTATACAATAGCTAAATAAATAATCCACTTTATCCAAGTAGGTTGTGACCATAATTTTAATAGAGAATTCATTACTTATCCTCAATCAAGTAAGTATAGTATTTCATTGAATCATTATAAATAGAATCATATTTTTTCTCAATGTTAATTTTTTTTTCTTCATATTTTTGAAATCCAGTAGTTTTTATCACGTTATTATACCAACCTTTCCACCAAATACCATCACTAACATAATTACCTTTTTTCCATCTGAGCATTGACTTATCAAATTTAATATTAATTTTCATACACCAATTTGATAGTACTTTTTCAGGATTTTTTAAAAGTTCACTTGAATCAATAATTACATATGGTTGATTTATTTTCTTAAGATACTTAATAATTTCATATTGTTGAGGATAGCCCAACTCTTCAACTGAATTAAGTTTGTTTTTTTTAGAATAAGAATTGATTACCTCTTTTGGATGTCTTAATAAGATACAATTTTCACAATTATTTATCCATTCTATTTTGTTAAAATCAAAAATATGATGTGCCATATGTTTCTGGTACCAGATTTTTTTATCTTTCGGGATTCTACTAATAAGGTAATTAACAACTTTATCATAATTTGAAGGATATTCATTAATTATTTCATTGTAAAAAGGATGTTTTAGATTGGTTTTTTTTAAATAATACGCATAAAAAGGTTCATCTGTGACAAAAGTATCTTTTCTTGAAGACCATGATCTCATTAATGCTGTTGAAATATTCCTAGGACCTGACCAGCAAGAAACTATCATTGATAGCCTATATCTTGATTTATATATTGAGTATAGAAAGCTCTTATTTTATTAACTAAAGAATTAGATTTCGTTGAACTGAGCTCATATTTTTCAATTTTAGATACAGGTATAATTCCTGCAAATGTACCTGTAACAAAAGCCTCTTCACAATCTTTAATGTCCTCAAAAGTAAAATTAGTTTCATTGCAAGGAATTTTATTCATCTTACATATTTTGATTGCTTTACTTCTTGTAATTCCATTAAGACAAAATTCGCCAGTTGAAGTCAAAACTCGTCCCTTTTTAATAAAAAAAAGATTGGTTGAATTACAAGTACTAATATTCCCATGAGGATCATTCATAATACCTTCATCATATTTAAGTTTATTGGCTTCAATACTTGCTAGAATGCAATTTAGCTTGCTCAAAGTATTATAATGTGTGCTTAAAATATTTTCTGGAGGTCTGATTGTCGAGACTCTTCCAATTGTAATTCCATTTTCATAAACCTTTGGATCAGTTTTTTTGTATTCAGGTATAATTACAAAATTTATCGGACCAACATTTGCATTAGGGTTTTGATATGGAGTAATTTTGTCGCCTCTAGAAACAATTAGACGAATATGGACATCATCAGTCATTTCATTTTTTAATAATACTTTTTCAATTTCAAAAATGATATCATCTTTAGATAAAGGAATCTTGAGAGAAATTCCGCGAGCACTATTGAGGAGTCTATCTAGATGTTCAGAAATGAAAACTAGTTTTGACTTATGAAGTCTAATACCTTCCCATACTCCATCTCCAAGGAGAAAACCACTATCAAAAACTGAAATTTTTGCATCATTTCTGTGAAAAAGCTTACCATTAATATTGATAAAAATATCTTTATTTTTTTTATTTGATATATAAGAATGACTACTCATCTGTGGGCCCACAGGGACTTGAACCCCGAACCTGCGGATTATGAGTCCGTTGCTCTAACCAATTGAGCTATGGGCCCTTAATAAAATGAAATATAAGTATTAAATGCATTATATTATATTCTATAAATTAATTTATGAAAATAGCTTTAATTGTTGAATTTGGAAGGAATTATTCAGGGGGAAGATACCATGCCTGGATGATTGCTTTATCATTGGCAAATAATCACAATGTTGATATATATTGTGATAACACTCCTATATTTAAAAAAGATTTTAAGGATTATAATGATACTAAAAATTTATTTTTTCATCAAATTAATGAATTCAAAAATACACAAAAAAAATATGATTGGTCTATAATTGTTCCTAGCAGATCATCAATGGCTTTCTACAAGGAAATTATTATTACTTCTGATAGGATTGGATCTAAAAAATGTTTTGTCAATTTTGAAACACCTAATTGGTATAATGAAACTTTTAATCAAAAACTTAGGTACGATAATCTGATTTCATTTCTGGGAGAAAATTGTGAATTATGCTTATCATCAACCAAAATCAGTATGGATTATGCAAAAAAATACTTTAATAAATATCCAAATCTAAAACATGAATTTTGCTATCCTTCAATTAATAGCATAGCTGCTAAAAAAAATATTTCAAGTAAGACAAATAGCTTAGTACTGATAACCAGGTTTGGTAAAGATGCTTTTTCAAAACATAAGAATGTTTTAAATCTTGATGAGATGTTTATAGATCAATTTTCTGGTATGAATTTTTATGTGATTTATAGTGGTAAAATAAATGAAAAAAAATATATTGAAAAAGCAAAAAAGCAAAAAATAAATTTAATTTTTGAAAAAAGTATTAGTGATGATAAAAAATTTCAAATTATAGCTAAATCAAAATTTTTAATTTTTGCATCAGCATTTGAAGGTTTTGGGTATCCTCCAATAGAAGCATTATCAGTTAATACACATGTTTTTGTTAAAAAACTTGAGGTGCTTGAAGAGGTAAATGGAGAAAATCTAATTTATTTTGATAATGAATCTTTCTCTGAGATTAAATTTAAAAATGAAATTTATAACAAGATTATTGATTATAATCATTATTTAGATTTTTTTTCAGTAGAT
>CENP01221951.1_pt1 | contig 15975 bp, 12 predicted proteins | sample 361281 | NCBI WGS metagenome assembly CENP01 (sample SAMEA2591122, study PRJEB7988) | marine metagenome | biome: marine biome (ENVO:00000447); feature: deep chlorophyll maximum layer (ENVO:xxxxxxxx); material: saline water (ENVO:00002010), including plankton (ENVO:xxxxxxxx) | depth 70 m
ATAATGGCCTTTGGGAAAAGTAAAATTCCAATTATTAAAAGAGAGTCAAATTCTGTAGCAGTTGGAATTAAGTCCTCAGGAATGGGAGTTGCAATAGGAGGTTATGTAGGTAAAAGTGTAGCAAATATTTTATTGGATTAAAAAAGTTTAATTGCAAATTTAGTTAACTATATTTTCAAACTTGTGTAAATTTAGGGATGAAAAAAATATTGTTTTACTTTTCATTTTCTTATTTAAAGCCCAATTATTATTGGCCTATCAGAGTTGCTTTGATTTTGTATTTAATAATAATTTGTGCTGGCTTAATCTATGATCTCAATACTCAAAAAATTGAGTATTATTCAAACACAGACGAATATTTAAATATTCTTTTCACAGATTCACTATTTTACTACATATACATTCTGCCATTTTTTGGAGTTTATTTTGTATCAGTTTTATTAGAGTTTTTTATAAGTATTAAAAGTGATAAAAAATATGATAACAAAAAAACCGCCTCAAGAAAGAGGCGGCTAAACAAATGAATAAATTAACAAAGAATAAATACCAAGCTTTAAATGATGAATAAAAAGCATTTTGTATTTAAAAAAAATGCAGCTAATTAGGCTTTACATTTCTTATTTCTCAAAGATAAATGCATTTTATAGAAAATTATATTAAGAAAATGTAAAAAATTCACTTTTTATTGAGTATTTAATAATTAGGCACATAAAATATGGATTGTATTAAATATTTTACTTTATTTTAAGATTTTAGTGAAAAACGTGATTTATTTATATTATAAAACCATACTATTTTTTACTAAATTAAATTCAAAAGACAACAAGTGTGATTTATTATGAGAGTATTATTACTAATTAGTTTGAGGTGAAATTTTTTTTTGCACATATAATTTTATTTTTTCTCGTAAACTGTAACTCGTATCATTCTCCAAATGTAATTTTTATACTTACAGATGACCAAGGTTATGGTGATTTAGGAGTGTATGGGGCTTCTGATATATTAACACCAAATTTGGATAAATTGGCTGTTGGCGGCGCTTATTTTACATCTTATTATGCTACTCAACCAGTATGTTCAGCATCTAGGGCATCAATTCTAACAGGCTGTTATCCTGACAGAATTGGAATTTTCAATGCGTATAGTCCAGGCTCAAAAGAGGGTCTTAATCCCGATGAAAAAACTATTGCTGAGCTTTTAAAACAGAAAGGATATTCTACAGCAATTTTTGGGAAATGGCACTTGGGTGATGCTCCAAAGTTTAATCCCTTAAAACATGGATTTGATGAATTCTACGGGATATTATATTCTAATGATATGTGGCCGAAACATCCTGAACAGGGAAATGTATTTAATTTTCCAGATATAAAGTTATATGAAAATGAAAAACCTATTAAAGTTTTAAATGATCAAACTTTTTTAACGGAGGCTTTAACTGACAAAGCAATTGATTTCATAAAGCGTAATAGAAACAACCCTTTTTTTCTATACTTGCCGCATCCCCAACCGCATGTTCCTTTATTTGCATCTGACAAATTCACAGGAACACAGAAAAGAGGACTTTATGGTGATGTAATTAATGAAATTGACTATTCAGTTGGGCGTATTTTAAAAACTCTAAAAATGGAAAAATTAGAAGAGAATACTATAATAATTTTTACTTCTGACAACGGGCCATGGCTCTCTTATGGAGGGCATTCAGGATCTGCTGGTATTTTTAGGGAAGGTAAAGGAACTAATTGGGAAGGTGGTCATCGTGTCCCAGGTATTGTATATTATCCAAATAAAATAAAAGCAAATACAAAAATTGATGTACCTGCTATGGGAATTGATTGGTTACCAACATTAGTAGAATTTACTCATAGTCAATCACCTAAAAATAAAATTGATGGTGCTTCACTTGTTCCTTTATTGACAGGTAAAACAGATCAGTCACCTCACAAAAATTTCTTTTTTTATTATAGGATTAATGAACTACATGCTGTAAGACACAAAAATTGGAAACTCTACGTACCTCATACTTATCGTTCGCTAAATGGTCGGATTGGGACTAATGATGGTTTTCCAGTTCCATATGAAATGAATACCATGAAATACCCAGCTCTATTTGATTTAGAGAAAGATCCTAAAGAGCGAATTGATTTAGCTTCAAAACACCCAGAAATTGTGATAAAAATCTCTAAAATAGCAGATTCAATTAGAACAATTCTTGGAGACAAATTGACTGGTATAAAGGGTAAAGAGGTACGCACTGTTGGGAAAATAGATTAATTTTTATTTCTCCATGGGCCATTTATAATTTCAACTTCTTTATTATTTAAAGTCATAATACCATGTGCTCCAAAATAGTCTCTTTGTGCCTGGATTATATTACCGCTGCTTTTTTCTTGAGTTATAGAAATTAAAAAATTCCAAGCTGAAGAAATACATGGAATAGGAATCAGTTTTGCAGCAGCATAGTTTAGAACTGAATTCCAATTAGTTTCAGCTTCCAATATATATTTTTTAAAAATATCCATTTCCAAAATCGAAGTCTTAAATTTAAATTCCTTCTCTAACTTTTTCATTAACCCAGATTTTATAATAGAACCTTCTGACCACAAATGAGCAATCAATTGTAAATCTGAATTCCAGCCATAAATTTGGTTTGAATTTTTTATCATTTCAAAGCCCTGGTGATGATTAATAAGACGGCATATATCGTAAATGATTTTTAATTTTTTAATTGAAATTGTAGCATCCTCTTTTTTTAGAGTGATGATTTTAGAAAGATTTTCCCGTTTAGTTTTCATTTTGGAAGTAAATCTAGCTTGCAATGCGGCGATCATTAAACTATTAGGGTAACCCATTGAGATTCCACTTTCCGAAGCCCAAGCACCAGTACCTTTGGCTGAGGCAGTATCAATAATTTTATTTATAAAAAGCCCATTTTCGTCTTTATATTTAAGAATTTCTGATGTAATTGCTAGTAGGTAACTCTCACAAGAACTTTTTTGCCAACTCTTCAATTCTTTTTGGACATAAATTATTTTGCCTTCGAAGGTTTCCATCATAAGAGAAAATATTTCCGCAATTAATTGCATTTCTGCATATTCAATACCATTGTGTATCATTTTTACAAAATGGCCAGCACCTAGGTTACCTAAATAAGCGCAGCAAGGCCTTCCATCAACTCTTTTTGCAGATACATTCTCTAGATCCTTGGCTACAAATTTATATGCCTCTTTATCACCTCCAAGCATTAATGACGGCCCTTTTAAAGCTCCTTTGTCACCTCCTGAAATACCCATCCCCAAAAAATGAATATTTTTCTTGTTAAGTTGTGAATTTACTTTTTCAGTTTCTTTATAATGTGAATTTCCACCATCAATTATAATGTCACCCTCGGATAGTAATGGAACTAGTCTTTTCAAAAATACTTTAAGTGCTGATCCAGCTGTAATTAAAATTATTATTTTTCTAGGACGCTTTATTGATGAAACAAAATTAGCTAGTGATTCGAAAGCTAAAGCATCTTTAAGCTCTGGGAATTTCTTTTTTTGTTTTAGGGCTATTTGTTCTTCTTTTCCTTTTACATATCTGTTATATAGAGCCAAACTGTATCCATTTGAAGCAAAATTTCTGCTCAAATTAATGCCCATTGATCCCATACCTACAATTCCCCATTCTATTTTTTTACTTTCCAAGCTCACTTTGTATTTTTTTTATTTGTTCTTCGATTGTCAAAGAGCTGATTAAATAAAAAGCATTTTTTGGTTTCTCAAATATCTTTATTTGGCTTTCAAGTAAATCGACAGGCATAAAATGGCTTCTTATTTTCATTCTTTTTTTTAACTCTTTGATTTCACAATTTAAAACTACCCAGAGGATATTTTTTTTGGGGATAAATCTAACTAATAGTTCACGGTACTTTTCCTTTAATGCCGAACAGGCCACGACAACCCCATTTTTGTGACTTTCAAATATTTTTTTAGAAATTTTAATTAACCACGGTTTTCGATCTTTGTCATTTAGTGGTATAGATTTTTTCATTTTTTCAATATTATCTAGACTATGAAAATCATCTCCATCAATAAACAATATGCCAAGCTTTTCCGATAGTGCTTTCCCAAGAGTGCTTTTACCACTCCCACTCACACCAATCAAAATAATAATATTTTTCATAGGTTAAAGTTATAAAACCAGTCTTTAAAGTGTTTTTTGTAGATATGTTTAACATAAAACAAAAACTACTCCCAAAACTGAGTTTTTTTTGTAACAGAAGCTTTCAAAGCAAGACTTAAAATTTTAGAAACAATCAAATTATTCTCAACACTATATAAAGAAAAAGGCTCTAGTTTTTTATCATTAAAGACAACCTCATATAGTAATCTAAATGGATCTTTTTTGTTTTTTGGTATAGGCGAAGGAATATATTTTTGTCCTCCTATATTTTCATTTTCCATAAATTCCATTTGATCACTATTTTTGCAATCTATAAAACCTTTTGTTCCATATAGCTGCATATCTTTTCTATTATGTGACCAATTCCAGGAGGCCTGTATAATAACTTGCTTATTGGTGTATTCTAATAAAATTGTAGTATCATCATCTACTTTTGGGTAAAGCTTAGGCTTAGTTTGTTTGGCAACACAACTAATACTTATTGGAGTTTCACCGTCTAATAACCAGGTTGTAATATTTGCACCGTAACATCCAAAATCTGTGAGTGCTCCAGCTCCGTTTAGAATGGGATCTGTCAACCAATAAAGAAATTCCGGTGTACACCCAATTTCTCTTGGACCAGGATGTCCGGTATTGAAAACTATTTTAGTAAGCGATCCAAAACTACCCTGATTCAAAAGGGTTTTGGCCTCATAGGTGGTTTCATACCATGATGTTTCATAATTCACTAGCAGAGGGGTCTTGTAATTTTTAACAATTTCAGCCATTTCTTTAGCTTCATTATAATTCGTTGCCATTGGTTTTTCTACCATAATTGGGATCCCCTTTGGAGCAAAATATTTTACAACATCAAGATGCTCTTTTGTTGAATTGAATGCAGAAATAGCATCTATTTCAACATTTTGTAAAAGAGATTCATAACTATCGAAAAATAAATTATCGGGGATATTATAGCGTTTTTTATAGCGGTTTATTGATTTAAGATTTGTTTCCACAATACCAACTATTTTTACATCACTTTGCTTTCTATTTAAAATCCAATTCACATGATCATGAACTAACCCAATAACAGCTAAACGAAGAACATTTTTTTTTGGATATTCAAAATCAACTGCCTTTAATGGATGACTTATCATAAGAATTAAAAAAAAGTAGGATAGTTTTAAAAAAAAAGAAACTCGCATATTTTTATTAAATTCATTAATGGTAATTTAACCATTAAAAACTAAGTAAGTACTATGAAAAAAATAATTCTGAGTTTGTTTTTTTTAATAACAAATGTTTACATGCTAAGCGCTCAAAATGAATCTAAAAAATTACTAGCAATTTTTGCTCACCCTGATGATGAGCAATCAGTAGCACCCTTACTAGTAAAATTGGTTGAAGAAGGTGTTGAAGTAACTTTAGTCATTGCTACTGATGGTAGGCTTGGTGTAAATGAATATAATGACAATAAAGCAGGCGACGGTTTAGCAAATATTAGAAGAAAGGAGATGATGTGTGCTGCTGATATTTTGGGAGTAAAATTGATTCATTTAGATTATCACGATCAGCTTAAGGCAGCTGAAGGCTTTGATGGACATGTTCCTCATGCTCAAAAGTTAATTCTAGAATTAAAAAATATTATCGATAAAGTTCAGCCTGACGCAATAATAACTTGGGGACCTGATGGCGTTACAACTCATATGGATCACAGATTAGTGGGCGCATCAGTAACTCAAGTGTTCGTATCCCAAAAATGGAAAAAGTCTATGAAATTATACTTCTTTGGTGTGCCTAGTGATATACTAGATTCTCAAAAAGTTAAAACTTTGAGAGGCCAGGAAAGATCATTTTTAAATGTACAGATACCTTTCACTTGGGATCAATATGATAAAGCTTATCAATCTTTGTTATGCCACGAAAGTCAATACCCAGCTAAAGTTGTTATGAAAATGAAAGAGGATAGAAAATCATTTGGGAATAGGATTTATTTAAGGCAATTTATGTCTTCAAAAAAGGTTAAAAATAGATTATTCTAAGTTTCCAACAATTTCAATCCCTTCATATTTTTGATTTTGATTATTTATTTCTTTTGAAGTAACCAGTGTATTCCATAGGAACACTTTTTTTAAAGACTTTGAATTTTCAATCAGTTCAAAAATTTCTCTGTCAACCTTAGTGCTATGCAGATTTAAAATTTCTATGTGATCTAGATTTAAAAGTGGTTTTAGCGCATCTGTTTTCAAATTATTTTTTTGAAGTGATAAACGTGTTAAATTTTTCATTTTGGATATAAATTTAATGTGACTATCCTTTAATCTGCTTTCACCTAGGTTTAACCAAGTAATATATGGGGCATATTTCTCTAAAGTTAAAAGGTCTTTTTCTAGAATTTGAGAACCATTATAACGAATATCTAAAAGTGAATTTTCTGAAGAAAGTTTTTTGCAGCTGAAATTGTGTTTATCTAGTTCATTGAATACCGATTCATCAATTGCCGGTAATTTTACTATTTCATACCATGGTTTTTTGCGTAAATCAATAGAGTAATTTTTAAAAAGTAATGATTGAATTTTAGAATCAGGTCTTATATCAATAAGAGATGTTTTTAAAGAGGCTCCTTGATTTATCCACCATTCCAATAATTTGATTTCATCATAAGTAAGCGGGGTTCCAGTTGGAGGCATATACTGATTATTATCTTGAGATCTAGTAACTCTATTGAACACAAGACTTTTTTTAAGATCATTAGCCACAATCGAAGGACCACTTCTACCTCCTTTAAAAAGACTTGTTGTAGTACTCATGTTAAGACCTCCTCTTGCAATATTATTATTATGACACGCGATACATTTTGATAAGAAAATAGGATGTATTAGGTCTTTGTAAACTCCTATAGAATCTAGTGGCACTTCTTCAAATTTTTTTTGTTTTGTTTCAGAAATCAAAACTGTTTTAATTGGTTCAGGGGCATATTCAAATAAATAGCTTTTGCCATGTGTAAGATTTCCACCGAGATGACCAACAACAATTAAAAATACTAAGATTAGAGCATTATTAAATTTCTTTAAAAACTTTGGTATGTTAAGAAATTGAAATATCCATCCCAATCCACTCAAAAAAACCAAAATAAATCCTGTTAACTTGTGTAAAAATAATTCTTCTTCTATATAATACCCATTTTGCGACAAAAGCCATCCCATAAGAGCTGAAAAAAAAGCACTTATAAAACTCAAAAACCAAATTATACGTAAAACTCGAGTATAACTAAAATTATTTACTTGATTAAATGCACTTAGTATAATAGAAATTATTAAAAAACCGATAGGTAAGTGAACAAGTAAGGGGTGGAATCTGCCAAAAAAATTTGTTATTTCAAATAAATACATAAGATTATACCCTAGTCAGTTTTAATGGATAGGTTTTCCCAGAATTCCATTGCGGCACATAAATGTTTTCATCATTATCTACACACACATCATGTGGATTAAAAAAAGTTTTTTGATCGTATATTGGTGGGATTAAAGACGAACCATCGTATGTTGGCTTATTCCCTCCTGGCATCGATACAACAGTATTATTTTTGTCTATGATTGCCAACATTCCGTCATAAGTCCCCCAATCCCTTGTAACAATTACAGCAAAATATAAATTTCCATTCTTAAGTACAGGTCTACATATAAAACATGATGGTAGATTTATGGTTTCGATATATTTTCCATCTAACGTAAAACGCTTAAAACAATTTGCAGTGCGTGAAGTAATCAATAAGCTATTATTCCCGTCACGAGAATCTAAAGTTACTCCATGACAACAATCAAAATGATGATTTTCTTTTCCCTTTCCACCAAAATGTTGAATATAATTCCCATTTGAATCATAGCGGATTATAAAATCAAGACCGTATCCATCAGCTATATAAATATCACCGTTAGGTGCGATGGCGGTTTCGGTTGGTTTAAACTGATCTTTCTTCTTATAACTGCTAATTTCTTTTGGAGTGTCAAGCTCAAAGATTTTCCTCCCTTTTAATGTAGTTTTACAGACTTTATGTGTCTCAGGATCAGTAATGTATAAAAACTCTTCACCACCTTCATCATTTAGAGTAAGGCCATGTGCTCCAGGGAATTCTTTTCCCCAAGCATCTAGTATTTTGCCTCTACGGTCATATATCAAGATATTATTCTTGGGATGTGTAGTGGTCATGAAAATTCGATTTTTCTTATCTAAAACCATCTCATGACAATCATTGACTGGAAATTTAGAAGAATCTTGGACACCCCAGTTTCTGTTAACTTTATATTTAAAGTCGCCATGCCCAACAATAGGATTTTTATAAATTACTTTTTTTGTGATTGGATAAATATTTTTAAACGGATTTATTATTATCCCTGCTGCTAAACCTGTTTTTTTTAAAAACTGCCTCCTTGTTTTTTTCATAACTAACTTAGTATGTCTTTTACAAGATTACCGTGAACATCAGTTAATCGATAGCGTCTTCCCTGAAATTTAAATGTAAATTTTTCATGATCAATTCCCATTAAATGCATAAGGGTTGCTTGGAAATCATGAATATGAACCGGATTTTCAACAATATTATATCCGAATTCATCTGTTTTACCATAGGTTATGCCCTTTTTAATTCCAGCACCTGCCATAAAAATCGTGAAGCACGAAGGGTGATGATCTCTTGCGTAATTTGTTTCTGTTAATTGCCCTTGAGAATAATTTGTTCTTCCAAATTCCCCTCCCCATATAACAAGAGTGTCCTCTAAAAGGCCTCTTTGTTTTAGATCTTTAATTAAAGCAGCAGTAGGTTGATCAGTTTCTTTGCATTGAACTTTTATGTTTTTTGGAAGATCTCCGTGGTGGTCCCATCCTTGATGATAGAGCTGTACAAAGCGAACATCTTTTTCAATTAATCTTCTGGCAAGTAAGCAGTTTGCTGCAAAGGTTCCTGGTTTTCGGGAATCTTCACCATACATTTCGAAAATAGAATTTGGTTCATTAGAAATATCCATCACTTCAGGAACAGAAGTTTGCATCCTAAAAGCCATTTCATATTGACTAATTCTGGATAAAATTTCAGGGTCACCAATATCTGAATATCGATCCTTTTGCATTTTTGAAAGAAAATCCAATTGTTCCTTTCTTAAACCTTTTGTTACTCCAGGAGGGTTGTCTAAATATAATACTGGATTTTTTCCAGACCTGAATTGAACTCCTTGATGCTGTGATGGTAAAAATCCATTCCCCCACGATCTTGAGTAAAGAGGCTGTCCGTATTTATCTTTAGTAATTAAAACTACAAAACCAGGAAGATTTTTGTTATCACTTCCCAAGCCATAACTTAACCAGGAACCAATTGAAGGTCTTCCCGGAATCTGAGAACCTGTTTGAATGAAAGTCACTGCAGGATCGTGATTTATAGCTTCAGTATGCATAGATTTAATAAAACAAAGTTCATCGGATATTTTACTTATATGAGGCATCAAATCACTAATCCATGCTCCACTATTTCCGTGTTGTTTAAATTCAAATTGACTTCCTGCCAAAGGGAACGAATTCTGACCTGCAGTCATTCCAGTTAACCTTTGACCACCAAAAACACTTTCAGGAATTTCTTCACCATTCATTTTATTTAAAAGAGGCTTGTGATCAAATAAATCAAGTTGCGAAGGTGCTCCACTTTGGAAAAGGTAAATTACTCGTTTTACTTTGGGGACAAAATGAGGTAACCCTATGTTGTTAGGCTTGTATGATTGAATTTTTTCTGATGCAAAAATGTTTTCAGTATTTAGCATGCTAGCCAGACTAATTCCACCTATACCAAGAGTAGTTTTTGTCAAAAAATCTCTTCTAGAGTAATTTGAATTATCGTGGTTGTGATTGCAATTCATAAGTTAATATTTATAGTAAGATTCATTTAGATTTAGAAGAGTATTTGCAACCATTGTCATGGCAGCAACTTGAGGAGCCTTTTTATTAAATTTTGTTTTTGAGGCTCCAGTACTAATTACTTTGTAAGCTTCACCTTTATTTTTTTTGTAAAAACTAAGCTTATTTAAATAAAGCTCTTTTAATAGTTTAACTTCAGATTCTTTAGGAAATCTTGAAGTTGCTAATCTAAAACCGTATGTAATTTGATCACTTAAGTCATTTTTTGATTGTGAAATAATTCGCTCAGCAAATACTCGGGATGCCTCAAAAAATTGAGTATCATTTAAAAGCACTAGTGATTGCAAGGGAGAAGATGTTTTTTCTCTTTTTACTGTACAAATTTCTCTTGATGTAGCATCAAAGGTTATTAATGAGGGTGGAGGAGAACCCCTTTTTATAAATGTATACATTCCTCTTCTATATAAATCCTCTCCCTCAGACTCTTTATATTCTAAAAGTCTAAGAGAAAATGTATTTTTTTCTTTCCATAAGCCTTTTGGCTGATAAGGTTTTACACTTGGACCACCGACTTTTTTTGATAACAACCCACTTAAAGCTAGTGCATTGTCTCTTATCATTTCTGCTGGAAGGCGATGACTACTTGCTCTAGATAAGTATATATTGTTGGGATCAATTAAATTCTTTTCCTTTCCAAAAAGAGACTTTTGTTTGTAAGTCCTTGAGCTTACAATAATTTTAATTAAATCTCTTATATTCCAATTTTTGTCAATAAAATATAAAGAAAGCCAGTCTAATAATTCAGGATGTGATGGTAAACTACCCTGTACTCCAAAGTCAGTAGGTGTCGAAACCAAACCATTTCCAAAAATAAGTTGCCAATAGCGGTTTACGGCCACTCTTGATGTTAGCGGATTATCACTTTGAAAAAGCCAACGGGCTAGGCCTAATCTATTTTTTTGAAACTCATCTTTCATCTTTGGAAGGATCTCAGGAGTATTTGTTTTAACAACTTTAAATGGTTCATTATAGTTACCTCGGTTGTATAAAAAAGTTTTTCTTGGCTTTAACATTTCTTCCATTACCATAACCTCAACTACAGGTTCGATTTTTTCTCTCCAAGAGCTTAAATTCTTAAGTAATTCTTTTTTAAGACTTATATATTTGGGGTCGTTTTTTATCCAATACTCTTTTATTAATTCTTGTTCATATTTATCTTTTATTTTAGAATGTTGATTATACAAAATTCTCATCTCTAAATCAGTGAGCTCCTTTTTATAAATTCGGATGTCATCCATTTTTCCCATGAAAAGACCATTATCCCCAGTTGAACCCTCATATGTTTTGCCTATTAATATGGGTCTTTTTTCAAGTTTTAATCCACTAGCTGTGACTGGTTTGATAGATTTAGAGAGGTTATTGATTTTAGTAACAAAATCAAGGGCTCTGCCATTTTTATATATTTTCACACCTTCAGCTTTTCCAGTACCATTATAGGAAAATGCAAGTTGATTCCATTCGTGAACTGTTATATTTTCCTTAGATCTTATGTGGATCATATTACCAGGTGCAATATTTATCAATCTTAAATTGACATAATTTTCGTCGTCAAGATAAAAATCCCAACCGCGCCACCAATTATTTTTTCCTCCTGTTGTGCCCAGAAGAAATTGCCTTGAATTTTCTTTTTTTTGATATGTTTGAGCCCAAATTGAAATCGAAAACGGATCTGTCCACTCAAAACTAGGAATCTCCTTTTCTATTCTTACACGATCATAATCACCGCTAAATTCTAATGCATTTCCACTTATACCTTTAACCAATTTTGGTGACTGTTTAGCTTTAACATTTCTATTTTCGTCAAGTATAAAATAGTCTGGCTTTAAGTAGGATTTTTCTGAGATAATATATTGTGAATTCTTTTTTGTTTTGACAGGATCGATTTTGTCAAAAGGATAATATCCAATAAGGTTTTTATCAATTTGATTTTTGGATGGAAGATCGTTCATGTATTCATATAAATTATTAAGCTCCTTTTTTGTCAAATCAATTTTAAATTTTGTATTATTTACAATCTTTTTTAATTCATTTAAATTCTCTTTTTGATCATCATTTGGAAGATAAAGCAATGGGCCATAATTTCCGTCGTCTCCAGTCATTCCTAATTCTCTAATGTTATTAAAAAACCCGCTTAATTGATAGTAGTCCTTTTGCGAAATAGGATCAAATTTGTGGTCATGACATTTAGCACATGCAACTGTCAATCCTAAAAAAGCTGTGCTGAAAGTTTCTGTTCTATCAAAAACATAATGTAATCTCCACTCTTCATCAATAACTCCCCCTTCGGCAGTCATAGGTGAGTTTCTGTTAAAAGCGGTAGCTAATTTTTGCTCTCTTGTTGCGTTAGGTAGAAGGTCGCCTGCCAATTGAAGTGTGACGAATTGATCGTAAGGCATGTTATCCTCAAAAGCTTTGATTACCCAATCTCTCCATGGCCACATTGTCCTTAGACCATCGGCGTGTAAACCGTGAGAATCTGCATAACGTGACAGATCTAGCCAGTCAAGGGTTAGTCTTTCAGCAAAGGCACTAGAACCCATCAAACGGTTTACTAATCTTTCATAACTTCCATTAAGAGTGTCACTTAGAAATTTATTTATTTGCTTTATTGTAGGTGGTAATCCAGTGAGGTCGAAAGTTAATCTACGAACCAAGGTCTCTTTATCTGCAATCGGTTCAAAATCTAATTTTTTTTCTTTTAGTTTATCGTAAATAAATTGATCAATCTCATTAGAAAAAAACTGTTGAGATTCTTGTGAAGGAAATTTTCTTTCAGGGGGGAGAAATGCCCAATGGTCTTTCCATTCTGCACCCTGGTCAATCCATTTTATAAGAATTGCTCTTTCTCTGTTTGACAAATTTAGATTTGATTCTGGAGGTGGCATCTGAATATTAGGATCATTACTTAAAATCCTGTGGACACTTTCACTCCTATAAATACTTCCCTTTACAAATGCACGATTATTAGTTTGAAGCTTCGAGAATGCTACAGATTCTAGATCCAGTCTAAGCCCTGCTTTCCTAGTTTTTGCATCAGGACCGTGACAAGCATAACACCGATCTGAAAGAATTGGTTTTACATGATAATTGAAATCGATACTCTCAGGCAGACTCTCTATTTCTAAAGCAACCTCTTTTGGAATATCAACGGAACACTTTGATAAAACAAAAACTAAAATCAAACAAAAAGATGTCCTTAAAAACATTTTCAAATCTATATCCCATTCAAACTGATAGATTCTAAGATAAAAAATTTAATCGGAAAGAAAACTTTTAAAGTTCAAATTCTTGACCAATCCTTGCAACGTTGAAGCCTTGTTTAACGACCCATTTAGTGGAATCGCTGTTTGGATCCAAAAGAGGATTTGTGTGATTCATATGTATGAAATAAACTTTATTTTTAATTTCCTTAGTTTCATTTTCCAAATATTTTATTGTCTCATAAACTAATGGATGTGGTATTTCTGACATAGGCCTATAGTTTACTTCTTCGGCATTAAAAAAAGTTGCATCTAAAAAAGCAAGATCAACATCTTTCAAAACAGAGATTAAATTTATATTCCAAAGAGACCATTTATCAATGTCTGGAATAAATAAAACCTTTTTTTTAGGGCCAACAATTTTGTATCCAACAGTTTCTGAAAATTCATCTCTGTGCGGTACTAAAATTGGTATAATTTTCACTTTATTAAGAACTTGAACAGATTTATTTTCATGAAGTTTTTTTAGCAAAATATTTTTCTGATTTATTAGCTGACTCCAAGGCCCATTTTTGCTTAGAAAATTATACATTTTGGGCATTACATAAACTGGTATATTTTTACTCGATAAGGCCTCTTTTCCTAGATGAAGTAATCCAGAGTAATGGCCCATGTGCGCATGGGTTATGAATATTCCACTAGCAGGAAAGTTCATTAAATTCCATTGTGAAATTATATCAGGGGAAGCTTCAAATAAAAGGCTTTTGCCCGTTCCACTTTGATATAACTCTAGGGAGGTTACTTTCCTTTGTTTTTTTTCTTCTGAACTTAAATTTTTACAACAACTTTTTTGACAACCAATGTGAGGAGAGCCTCCGTCTTGGACAGTTCCTAACACCTTTAGGTATGTTTTATATCGATGATCTTGGCCATTAGCTGAGACCGTTAATAGATACATTATTACTATTTTAAAAAAATTGGATATGTTTTTTTTATAAGCCATAAAGTTGAAAACTACAATTATGTTATCTAATTACAAATTAGTTATTTTAGTACAAAACATGATTAATTAACACTTATATTAAAAATGAAAAAACTTATAGGCTAATTTATTTTTTTAATTTTTGCTGCATTTGGGACGCAGAAAAAAGCCATTGTAGATCCTTTCGTTGGAGCTTATGACATGACTGTGTTCGAAGTCACTCAAATAGGTGATATTCCTTTAAAGTTGATAATTAAAAAAGATAATGGCGGATATGTATCAGAACTTGAAACAAATAGTCAAGATCCTGCTGCCTCTGAATATTTATGGGAAGTAACATCTACTTCCATTGATGACGACATAATTTATATAGATGCCACTATAGCTAATTATGACTTAAGCTTTGAATTAAATGTAGACAATAATGATATATCAGGATCTATGATGGGAATGTTTGATGTAGAGGGTATAAAACTTCAATAAAAAACAAATGAAAAAACCAACTTATTATCAGGCTTAATCAATCATTTTTTTTCTTTTTAGACAAACCCCTTATACCATTATATAACATCCACAAAACAATTGCAATTGCTCCATAAACCAAAATATTTCTTATGAAATAACCCATAAAGTTATTTTATATGTCGTTCTTTTATTTCAATAATTAGGGCTATAACTAAGCAAAGACCAAGACTGCCGAAAAAAATGCCACCAACTCCCATATTTTTTTTTTAAAAGTAAAAATTATTTGTAAAAGATTGCGCTTAGAAAATTAATAAACTTGAAATCTAAAAGATTTAACTATTTTTAATTAAACAGAAAACCTAGTAAAGTAAAACAGATGAAAAATTTGAATCGTAGAAATTTTATAAAAAAATCTAGCCTTACAGCAGCCTCCCTTTATAGTGCTGCAAATTTAGCTTGCTCTGACGAATATGAAAAAACATCTTCTGGGGGTAAATATATGGGAGATTTTTCGTCGCCAAAACTAGAAACTGTGCGTTTAGCAGTAATTGGTGCTGGAGCTCGGGGCTCAGGCCACATTGAACAATTTGCAGCGATAGAAGGCACAGAAATTGTTGGTATAGCAGATCTTTACGAGGATTTGGTAGATAAGTCAGTTTCATCTTGTTTAGAAATTGATTCCAAAAGACATCAAAATATAGCAAGGTATTTTGGGAGTGAAGATCAATGGAAAAAAATGCTTGTAGACATTAAGCCAGACGCAGTAATTATTGCTACTAACTGGAATAATCATGCAAAAATGGCAATTGAGTCTATGATAAATGGGGCTCACGCATTTGTTGAGGTTCCTGTAGGGGTTACAATTAAAGAAATGTGGGAAATAGTGAATACCTCAGAAAAAACACAAAAGCACTGCATGATGATGGAAAATGTTAATTATGGAAGAGAGGAACTTTTATATCTTAATTTATGCCGTAAAGGAATAATTGGCGATTTACTTCATGCAGAAGCAGCTTATATTCATGAGCTTCGTTTTCAAATGGAAGAACAACAGAGGGGAACCGGTTCTTGGCGGACGCATCATTATTCAAAAAGAAATGGGAATCTTTACCCCACACATGGATTAGGACCTGTTGCGCAATACATGAATCTGTCTAGAGGAGAAGATCAATTTAATACAATTGTTTCATTCTCTACCCCAGCCATTGGGAGGAAGTTATATGC
>CENP01449882.1_pt1 | contig 15961 bp, 14 predicted proteins | sample 361281 | NCBI WGS metagenome assembly CENP01 (sample SAMEA2591122, study PRJEB7988) | marine metagenome | biome: marine biome (ENVO:00000447); feature: deep chlorophyll maximum layer (ENVO:xxxxxxxx); material: saline water (ENVO:00002010), including plankton (ENVO:xxxxxxxx) | depth 70 m
AAATCTTTTTATATTATCTATAATATAATTAATTTGACTGTAGGATAATTTTTCGTGAAGAGGTATTGATAAGCTCTCTTTTAAAAGTCTTCTCGCATTTTTAATTTGAATTTTATTTTTTTTATTTTGAAAAATTGGTGCATCACTTGCTAGAGGAGAATAAAAAACTTTACATTCTATTTTATGTTTTCTTAGATATGAAAGTAATTTATTCCTTTTGCTACATGAAAAAATATACAAGTATCTTCCATGTATTTCTCCTTTATGATATTTTTGCGTATTTACTATTTTTCCTAATTCTTGATCATATATCTTTGCAAATTTATCTCTTTTTTTTCTTTTAGCTTCAAGATTATTAAAATTTGAGAGAAGGAAAGAAGCTTGTATTGTATCTATCTTGTGATTTAGAGAGCCAATATAACAATTATTTATATCTATTTTTTTTGGATCTTTTCTAGTGCCAGCGTGTCTTAACATAAGTACTTTTTCATATAACTTCTTGTTATTAGTAGTAATTAAACCTGTTTCTCCTAATGCATTTAGCATCTTCATTGGATTCATGCTAAACGCAGCTATATCAGAAAAATATCCAGCTTTTTTTCCTCTTAAAGAACCACAGACTGCTTGAGCAGCATCTTCAACAACATATATTTTATTTTTATTTGCTATTTTATTTATTTCAAACATTTCACACATATGTCCACCAACGTGCATAGGAACAATAGCTTTTGTTTTCTTCGTTATACTGTTTTCAATTGATTTAGGGTCTATATTAAAGTCCTCTTTAATATCAGCAAATATAGGTTTCGCTCCTGTTTCAAGAATTGCATTAACCGTTATTATCCAAGTAAATGGCGTTGTAATCACTTCATCCCCCGGACCAATTCCCAATGACTTTAAAGATAAGTATAATGCGCTACTTCCAGAACTTAAGCCAACCGCATATCTTTTTTTCAGGTAAAAACCCATTTTCGATTCGAATTGTGATACTTCTGGACCTTCTATAAACTTTCCATGTACAAAAATTCTTTTCATGCACTGAATTAATTTTTTTTGTTCAATTTTATTTTTAATTTTAAGATCTAAAAAAGGAACTTTCATATCTTTAAAATAAATAGCCCTTATTTTTTTCAATATAACTTGAAGCTATAGATGCAGCAGGTAATAATTTTACATCACTTATCTCATTTATCTTTTTTGTAATTATATCTTTTGCTTTTAATTGATTTGTATTGTTATTTTCTTTTTCTTTATAAGATACCCTATTTAACATCTCCTCCGTAGCCTCCAAAATTTCATTCTCATTATTTTCTATAGTAGTTAAGCCTTGTTGTGAGAAAAGTTTATCAGAATATAACCATACATTAGGATGAGAAAACATGGATTCAAAATTTAAAAATTCATTTTTATGTTTAATTAATCTAGGTAGATATAAATCTTCTTTTTTTAAACTTAAAAATTGAGAGCTCATAGCAGCATTAGTTAGTAAAACTGGAACACCGAAATAATCAGCCATTGCATAAAAACCAGATGGTGTTCCTATACAAAATCTTGAATTTGCTGCTAAAAATACATCCAAAAATTCTGATTTAAAATTTGAGTGAGCATAATCAATAAAATTTTTCATTTTTGGAAGTTTAGTCATAGATTTATCCCCGACTCTTACTACCCAACCTCCTTTTGAAACAATGTAATTAATAGCTTTAATATAGTTTTGGGGACTAGAATTTCTAAATTTTTCAGTAGTATTGTTTTTATTTTCTCCCCTATAACCAGGCTCTCTAACATGAATTGTGACAAACCATTTTCCTTTCGGAATACCAAGTTTTTCTAAAAGTTCTCCACCAATTTTTTTATCTTCTTCGGTCATTGAAAAACAATTTTTTCTTTTTGAAAAACTATGAAAAGAATTGATATAGCTAGGTAAGAATTCATGAAAAATTACTTGATCGTTCAAAGGAACTAGAAAACCCGAAGGTATTTTAAAAAATTTTTCTAGCTTTATTAGATCAGATGAAAGATTATTTTCTTCTACAATTTCTAAATATTTTGAAAAATATTTTATTAAAGTTTTATTTCTTAGTTTGCTACCTTTATGTAAAAAAATGAGAATTTTTTTTTCTTTTCTTACTCCAAAAAAATTAGCATCAATAATATTTTTTATTTCCCAGTGATTCCCTAGACTTCCACATATATTTTCAGATCCTAGGAATTCTAAATCAAAATTTTTTAAATTCATCTTATCTATTAATTGATTTCTTTTTTTTAAGTAAATTTTTGATTGAGACATCCATTCTAAGTCCATATTTCTAAATAAAAATTCAGAATAAATTAGATTTAAATTAGGATTTTCTGGATATTTGTTAATCAAGGAATTTACTTGGGTCTTAAACTCTTGAGTATCTTTCAATTTTTTTAATTTTTTAATTTCTAATTCAGATTTTTCAGTTTTAACTAAATTTAAAGAAACTTTTTCTAAAATCTTATTTAGAAAATTGAGAGCGATACTCTTATAATCGTAATTAAATCTCATTCTTATTTTTTTAGTTTTTGCTAATTAAAAAAGGTCCCAATACTAAATAATCTATTCCGCTTCCAAAAAATGTCATAAGCGCATCCCGGGGTGTTTCTACTATTGGTTGGCCTTTCAAATTAAAACTCGTATTGATTAAAACAGGAACTCCAGTAATTTTATAAAAATCTTTAATTAAGTTATAAAAACTTGGATTGTTAATTTTTGACACAGTTTGAACTCGAGATGTCCCATCCACGTGTACTGCAGATCTAATATATTTACTAAATTTTTTTCTTACGTTTAAGGTAAAATTCATGAATGGAACATTTTGACCATTTGTTATAAAATATTTGGACGCGTACTCTTCTAATATCGCTGGAGCAAAAGGTCTGAATTCTTCCCTGTATTTAATCTTTTTATTCAAAATATTTTTCATGTTTTTTTTTCTAGGGTCTGCAAGAATTGACCTATTTCCTAAAGCTCTCGCTCCGATCTCTGATCTGCCATTATACCAAGCAACAATTTTGCCTTTTGACAAAATATAAGCAGTCTTTTTAAAAATATCTTTCTCTTTAATAAAGTTTATATTGTTATTGATCAGTTCTTTTTTTATAGCTTTTACAGAATAACCCGATCCTAAATACGCTGAACTTATTTTTTTAGGCTTATCTTTTAAGAATACAGCTCCAAGAAAAGCGCAACCTGTAGCCAGTCCTCTATCCGAAGGATTTACTGGAATATAAATTTTTTTAAACATTTTAGAATAAAGAACTTCTTTTGCAGATGAACAATTAAGAGCAGTTCCGCCAGAAAAACATATATTGTCTTTATATGTTGATTTTTTTTTAACATAGCTGAACGACTTTTTGATTACTAGGTCTGTTACTTTTTGAGCACTTGCTGCAAAATCTTTGTGTTTCTGTAATATTTTTTCTCCACTTAATCTCCTATATTTTTTAAAATTTTTTATAAATTTTTTAGAGTATCTGTGATCAAAAGGTGTCTTTTGATTTCTAAAAAAAGTATTATTCATTTTCCAAAAATCTTTATTAAACTTAATTATTTTATTAAATTTAACTTTTGGCTTACCGTACGGAGCTAATCCCATAACTTTATACTCGTCTCCATCAGAATATCCTAAAAACTCAGTCACAGCAGAATAAAAATTTCCTAGCGAGTTGTTGCTCTTTATTATCTTTTTTATCTTAATCCCCTTTTTAATATCAGCTTCAGCTATCATTCCGGAAGCTTTATCTCCAAACGCATCTAAAGATAAACATGCAGATTTTTTATAACCTGAAGAGTAAAATGCAGTAGCCAAGTGGCTTAGATGGTGGTGAACAATTCTTATATTTGGAACAAAACCAAAATTTTCTAAAAAGTATTTTTGTAATGTTTTTTTATAATTTTTAACAGTTATACCGGTTGAAACTACTAAGTTTATTTTTCGAATATTAGTTTTTGATATTTTGATAACTTCATTTATTGAGTTATTTGGTAAAAAACCGATTGCATTTTTATTTCTTACATATCTTTCTTCTTCACAAGCGGCTATTAAGTTTCCATTTTTTACTATAGCCGCTCCTGGTTCGTGTGTATGTATCGAAAAACCACAGTGAATTCCTAGGACTATCATCTTTTTAAAATTTCAAAATTTTCAATATAGAGAGCATCAACATCGGATTTAAGAAAAAAGTTTAAAGCCTCTTTATAAGATTCGACAATTGGTTCACCTGGTCCATTAAATGAAGTATTTAATAATATTGGTATGCCCGTAAAATTTTTAAAATTTTTTAATATTTTATAAATTTGAAGACTTTTATTAGAAATAGTTTGAACTCTTGAAGAGTTGTCAACATGAGTTATAGCTGGAATTTTTTTATTCTTAACTTTTGAAGTAAAAAGCATAAAAGGTGTCGTTTTTGGAGAGCTGGTAAAATATCTAGAAAAATATTTATCAATAATAACAGGAGCAAAAGGTCTCCAAGTTTCTCTTTTTTTAATTATATTTACCTTCTTCCAATTATTTTTAAATCTGGGATCTGCCAATATAGATCTATTTCCTAATGCTCTCGGACCAATTTCACTACTACCAGTAAAAATACACACAATTTTATTTTTTGAAATTAATTGAGCAATTTTTTTGGTATGGTTTTTAATTCTTTTATAAATAATTCTAGATTTAAAATTATTTAAAGTTTTGGTCAAAGTTTTTTGATTATTTTTTAAACCAAGATATGCTAAACTTGTATCGTTTCCATAATTTATTTTTCTTTTTTTTTGTTTGTGATTATAATATATGGCTAATGCAGATCCAATGGAAAGACCTCCGTCGTGAACTGCAGGTGGCACAAATATATTTTTAAATAATTTTTTATTATAAATTTTTGAATTACTTGGACAATTTAACATTGTTCCACCTGCCAAACAAAGATTGGAAGAATAAAAATTGTTTTTTTTATAGATCCTCTTCATCTTTTTTATACACTTCGACATTGTTTCTTCCAAAAGCATTTGGGTTGACGATGCAAGATCTACATTAATTGGATATAAAATCTTTTTTAAGTTCCCTATAGGGCTTAAGTCGTATTTCTTTTTCTTTGCAATGTTTAAACAATGTGAAAGCCATTTTATCGAACATATATCTTTTTTTTTTAATCTAATATTCAATTTTTTTAATTTAAATTTACTTACTTTAATATTTTTATAATCAAAAAAGTTACCTATAAATTTTTTATTAAAAAAAACAGGTTTTCCATATGGAGCGAGACCCATCATTTTTCCTGGGCCAGAGTCTCTATCAAAACCTATAACTTCCGAGATCGTTTCATATATTCTTCCTAAATTTAAATAATGTGGAATAATTGGGTATAATCTATTTTTTTTACCATAATAACACATGCCAGATAAATAACTTGTATTTGGTAAAGATCCATCTTGAGTCAAAATCTGAGCATTGTTAAAGCCAGATGTATAATAAGCGTATGAAGCATGAGCATAATGATGAGACATTAAAAAACCTTCAATATAGGTGTTATTTAATTTTAATTGAATTGGAACTTGCATATATCTTTCATCTAAATCTTTGAAATCATTTTTTAAAAAAAACTTCTCAAATTGATTTAAAGTAGAGCCCTTTTCCCATTTTTTGGATGTATAAAAATTTTCAATTGAAGGTATAAATTTCACCTTGTTCAAATTGAATTTTTTTCTTATTAGTCTTCTAACATAGGGATGATTTTTTTTTTCTTTATAAAGATTTAAAAGATATTTTTTTTTTGAATAATATTCACTTTTAACTTTGAAAGATAATTTTTTTGGTTCAAAGAAGATATATTCTACTTCTTGTGTTGAAGTTACTGAACAGAAATCAATATTTTTTGGATGAATTTTAAGAGAGTTCAAAACCTCCATTATGTCTTTATAAGTCAATCCTATTAGATGCTTTATTCTATATTTCCTTTCAAGTTCAACACAGGCGAGAATTTTTCCATTTTTTAAAACAGTAATACTAGAGTCGTGACCAAAGTGGAGACCTAAAATAATCATAACTTTTAAAAGGAAGCTTTTTTATCTTTTAAAAAAAGATGTTTCCCAATTTTTTCTAAGTCAAAACTATCAAAACAGATAAAAGATACCTCTCCTAAAAAATCTTGTCTAATTTGCTTTCTTTTTTGTAATTCGAAGAAAAATTTATAAAAACTTCTACGTCCGGGTCTATGATCTTTTATCTTAATTTTAGTATCTGAATGACCCTTCTTTTTACAAATGTAAGATGTCCACTTTTTACTTAAAAAAAAATTAGAATTATATTTCTCTTCAAAATAATGAACTAAGGTGCATGAGTCTATTAAAGTATCTATTAGTAATATTTTTGTATTAAGTTTTAGTAATTTTTCCCAAGAACTTCCTTTGCCACAAGGTGATTTAATTAAATTATTTTTTATGTTTATTATTTTGTCACTATTCTTTCCTTTAGCTACCAGAGAATGAGTTGGGTGAAAACTTCTGTTTAAAGGATATTTGTTTCTAAATTTTTCACTTAGAATGCCTGACTCAGAAGAATCTTTATAAAAGTTAAATCTTTTCAATTTTTTTGATCTTTTCCAAGTAAAAGTAGGGAAAACAATTGTTCCTTTCTTCATATATTCTTCAAGCAAAACAAGAAAGGATTTTGGTTCAAATTTTTGTTTCCCTAATCTTTTAAACGAAGAATGTATTAAAATAGTATCACTTGATCTTATTCCAATTTTTTTCAACTTTTTAAATAATGATCTTTTTTTAAGCATTTATTTAAAATAAATAAACTCGTAATCACCAGAATAATTAAAATTTTTAAAAAGCCAAATCCACTCCTTTACAGAAAAAAATGATTGGCAAGTTAAAGCCCAACATTGAAGATTGAATAATTCTTGATCATTTCTAAAACTTTCAACCATAATATATTTCTTTTTTCCAACTCTTTGAATTTCAGAAACTGCATTTTTTAACTCGGATATTGATAAATTGTGCAGCGTAGCCAAAGAAATTACCAAATCAAATTTTTTCGATTTATAAGGAAATTTATTTTTTGCATTGTGTAATATAAAATTTTTTTTAACACTTTTGTCAGCTTTTTTGATCGCGTGTTTTGATATATCAAATCCAAAAATTTTTAATCCAGGTTGAAGGATCAACATTTCTTTTAATAAAAAACCTTTTCCGCAACCGACATCAAGTATTTTTGATCCCGACTTAAGTTTGTAAGTTTCAATTATTTTTTTTGCTACTGATTTCCACCTTCCAGGTATATATTTGTAACCACCATATCCATATCTACGATTGCCATCCCAATAGTCCTTTTCATATTTTTTTGCAATTTTCATGCAAAAAACCTTTTGATCGACCATTCTTTTTACATAATTTCGTGAAGTCGAATTGTGTAATTTATTTACGAAGTTTCTTGATTTCATTAATTGAATTGTCCATTAAATTCTGGTTTTGTTTAACCAACCAAATATTTTCAATTCTTTTGCAGTCTAAAGTGGTTTTAACTTCTATTCCTTCACAAGCAAAAAAAAGAGATTTTTTTTTTTAAAATAATTTTTTTGTATATTTCTCTTCTTAAACTTGTCTCTTCTGGTAGTTGAAACATGCTATAAAATACTATTCCTCCATAATTTTTTAAATCTTTTAATATTTGTCTAATTATAATAGTGGATTTTGGAAACGAATGCTCTGTCGCGCTTAAAAGCAATAATATATTTTTCTTTTTACAGTAATCCTTAATTACTATATTCTGAACATGTTGAGGAACTCTCTCACCTATAAAAGGCCGGCTAAAGATATAACCTCTTACTTTAATCATCAAATTTTGGAAGTTTAAATTTCATACCCAATTGAGTTAATTTACGTAATGTAATTGGTTCAAAAAATTCACCAATTTTTTTATCACTATAAGGAGTTAAAATTGATTTAAATCTACAATTTAAAGACCATCTGGTTTCTTTTTCTACATTGACAACATTGCCATGTGGTAAACACTGATTAAATAACAAAATTTTTCCATAGTCTATTTCAATCCATTTAAGATCTTTTTTGATTTTAGTGAAAATTTCTGATGCGGATTTATTTTTTTTTATAATAGAATTTAATTTCTCATATTTATTAGGTGGCAAGATATACATTGCTTTAGTCTTGTAGCAGTCTACTAAAGGTAGCCACGAAACTATTTCATATGGCGAATCTCCTGACCAAACATCTGAATGCAAAGGTAATAAAGATGAGTCATCACCTGGGAACTGAATGCTTAAGTTTATTCTCATTTGCATGGCTATTTCGTTGCCAGCTAAAATATTTAAATATGGATTAGAAATTTTGTAATAAAATTCTCTTAAAAATTTATTTTGATTAACATCATTAATTACTTTCAGTCTAAAATCATTTAAATTATTTTTATCTAAATATTTGTGGATATTATTAAATATATAATTGGGATCTTCTTTCTTAAATCTAACTTTTAAATTTTTTTTAACTGACTTCATAAAAATTCCTCTAATTTCTTTAAGAGAATTTTTATCTACAATATCTTCTATGAGATATCCTTTTTGTTCAAACTCTTTTGAATATTTTTTCTCTTCGGAAGATAAAAAATTAGTCATGATTGATTACCATTTTTTCCCAACCGAAATATCAGTTTTAAGACTAATAAAATTCGGTCCCGGGTTGTTGTAAGATTCTTTAACAGCGTTTTCAGTCTCTTCACTATTATTAGGAAAGAAAGATTTTATATTTTTGAAAAGATCCGCAAGTTTTTTTCCATTAAGTTCAGAGTGAGTGGGACCTAATTTCGGATAATCTGCAAATCCTACAAGTTTTACATTTACATTTTGTTGATCGATATCTAGTTTAATTTGCTCAAATGGTCGCTCTATTAAAAAAGGAGTGATCGTATATACCCATGGCTTTAATCCTTCTAAAGCCATTCCTGATGATGTGCTGATAAGACTTTGTTCACAAATACCAAGATTAATAAATCTTTTAGGATGATTTTTTCTGAATTCATCAAAAATACCATAACCAATGTCACCGACCAGTAAAAAAATTTTGTCGTCTTTATTTGCTAGTTCATTTATTATCTTACCAAACTTTCTTCTCATAATTATTTAATTCCTAGTCTTTTTTTTCCTAAATCTATTGCTTCTCCTTTTAATTGCCTTGCGTGCCAGACAGGATCATTTTCAAATTCCTTAATTCCTTTTCCTTTAATTGTATGAAGTATAATAACATTTGGCTTTCCTGAATTTTTTACTTTTTTAAATCCTTTTATTAAATCCTTAAAAGAATGACCGTTTTTTATTTCAATGCAATTACTACCAAACGCTTTAAATTTATCAGACAAATTATTTAAAGGTAACGCGTCTTTAAGTTTTGATAACGCTTGAATTTTATTGTAATCAACAATAATTACTAAATTGTCCAGTTTATGTTTTGAAGCAATTAATAGAGACTCCCATGTTGTGCCTTCCTGGCACTCACCGTCACTAATCATTACATAGATTTTTCCCTTAGTTTTTTTCTTTTTTCTCGCAAATGACATTCCTGTTGCTATAGGCAAACCATGACCGAGGCTTCCTGTGGTACAATTAATTCCATTTTTTAAATCAATTTCTAAATGAGTTTTAATTTCAGGATTTAAACCTTTTTCTTTAAGTAATATGCATAAAGGAAATGATGCGTGTGCTTTGCTTAAAATAAATTTATCATTTTTTTTTAATATCAATTCGTAAATTGTTAAGAGGGACTCTATCATTGAAAAACTTCCTCCCAAATGAGCTTCACCTTTTTCGATAAAAGCCATAAATGTTTTTTTTCTTAAATCTGCAGCTTTTTTTTTTAGTTTTTCAAGATTCATTGGATTACTCTAGATTAATGCTATTCATTCTTTTGATATTAAAATATTTTTCATTAGTTAAAGTGTCATTTAATATTTTTTTATCAAAAGCCTCTTTTAAATCCTTAACTGCGTCTTCAATTGTCTTTTGAGTGTAAAACCCTAAAACATCTTTTATTTTACCTGAAGATATATGATAAGACCGATTATCATTTGATTTTTCTATATCTAATTTAACATCATCGCCTATAACTTTTTTAACTATCTCGGCAAGTTCAATAACTTTTTGATTTTCATACCCAGCATTAAAAATTTGTCCAGATACTAGATTTTTATCTGCTTTTAGTAATGTTTCATATGCTCTAGCCATATCTTGAATATGTATATTTGGCCTTAGTTGATCACCTCCAAGAACTAAAATTTTTCTTTTATGATAAGCTAAGTTAGTAAGAATATTTACGACTACGTCTAATCTTTGCCTGGGACCAAATCCACAAACTGTTGCAGGTCTTATAATAACGGTAGTAAAATTTTCTGACTCAAAGTTAAGCAATATTTTTTCACATTCTACCTTAAATTTTGAATAATCAGTTAAAGGCTCTAAGGATTTAAGTTCATCCACATTTTTTTCTTTCTTAATTCCATAAACAGATGAGGAAGAAGCATAAATAAATCTTTTTACAAAACTTTCTTTAGAAATTTTCACAAGTGGTTCGAAGGCATCAAAATTGATTGATTGACCTAATTTTGGATTAAGTTCGAAACTAGGGTCATTTGAAATACATGCTAGATGTATTACAGCATCATGGCCAGGCAATGACTTTCTTAATAAATTTTCATCTCTAATATCTCCTTTAATAATCTTTAAATTTTTATTTTTTTTTAAGACATCAGACCCATATATCATTAAATCTAAAACAGTTACTTGATGGCCTTTTGAAATTAAATAAGGGGTTAAAACTGAACCTACATAACCTGCTCCACCAGTGATAAAAATTTTATTCATGAAAATTACTTTAGTAAATGATCTAATGTTTTTAGTATTTGTGTTTTGTTGATAGATGTTTTGTTACCCAATGTTTTTACTGACTCTGCAGCAGCTAAAGAACTAACCATTAATGAAAGTTTGTTACTCAACTTCAATTTAAGACATAGTGCTATTATAGATAACATAGTGTCTCCTGCCCCTATCTTATCTACGGCACTTTGTGAAAATGCTGGACAAGAATAAAATTTTTTTGATGTTTTATCATAAGCTAATGATCCTTCACTACCTTTGGTAACAATTAATTTTTTTATTTTTTGTTCTGAGGATAACTTTTTTACTAAATTTTCAATTTTATTACTTTGATCTCTTAATTCATGACGAATTTCTCTATCATTAATTATAAGACAATCAATATTTTTATATTTTCTCATACTATGGTGGCTTACATTTGATGCATTTATTTGAGCATTAAGCGCGAGAAATTTTGAGTTTCTTGAAATTATTTTAGCACTTTTATCAGAAATAAATCCATGTCCATAGTCGGATACAATGACTAAATCACTCTTCTTTAATTCTTTCAATAATATTTTGTTAAAATTTTTTTCATCTTTGGGTTTTAAAATTTCATCATTTACTGAATAAACTCCCAGAACTTTTTTATTTTCAACGTGATCTAAAAATCTTTTTTTTATAATTGTAGGTGAATTTTGTTTCCTTATATATTTTAGTGAAATATTTTTTGGTAAATTTTTTTTAATGTCTTTTAAGTGCTCCTGTTTTTCACCTAACATAGTAAGTAAAGTAATGTTATTACAAAAAGAAGATAAATGTCTTGCTATAGCAGCAGAACCTCCAAGATATTTTTCTGTTTTAATATCTCTCAATACTAAAACGGGTTCTTTGCCTGATTTTCCAATTGTTTCGCAAAAATTATATTCGTCTATTATTAATTCACCTATCACTAAAACTCTTATGCCAGACATTTTATCTAATGAAGCCTTTAGTTCAGAAAATGAATATCTTTTTTTAATTGATTTAATTATTTCACGATGATCTTTTGGATATAGATTTAAGTTTGAGTTTAAAATTTTACTAGAGCTAAATGTCTCTCCTTTTGTATAAACTACTTTTCCACCATATTTTTTAACTTCTTTAATCTCTCGTCTTATATTTTGGGTTATATCGTTTTTGTTAATTCTATAATCAGGTCCTTTACAATATACATTTGGTTTTACGTGCTGAACTATTTTTATAGATGTAGGAAAATTATTTATTACAACAAAATCAACAATTTGTAATGCTGCAATCGCTTCTGCTCTTTGATTTTCATTGAATGCCGGTCTTCCTGGGCCTTTACCAACAAATTTGTCAGATGTTATGCTTACAATTAAAGTATCTCCATAAGTTTTAGCATCTTTAAAGTGATTTAAATGTCCAATGTGTAAAAGGTCAAACACACCATGACATAAGACTATTTTTTTTTTCTTATTTCTTTTCTGGGTAGAGATAAATCTTATTTTGTCGAAATTAATTATTTTATTTCTCATTTTATTTTTTTATTTTTAAATATTTAAACCATTCTTTAGTAGCAATTTTAATTTTTGCAGGAGTCCAAACCGGGGCGGATCTCCAATTTTTAATTTCTCTTAATAGCATTTTGATACCTGAATTCATTGTAATTTTAGGCTTCCAATTTATTTTTGATTTTATCTTTGAAATATCAGCTAACGATCTGTCTGGTTCACCAGGTCTTTTTGGAATTTTGATTTTTTTTCCACCGATAATATTAGCTATGGTATTTACTGAAACTTCTTTACCACCACCTAAATTAAAAACATCTTGTTTTATATTTGATTTTGAAATTTTTATTAACGCATCAACTAAATCATAAACATGAATAAAATCTCTAGTTTGTTGACCGTTTCCGACAATAGTAAGTGGTTTTTTTTTTAGTTTTTGTGCAAGAAATACTCCGAATACTGCTCCGTAAGCTCCTGTTGTTCTAGATCTAGGTCCGTATACGTTAAAGAATCTTAATGAAACATTTGGCATTTGATAAACTTTAGCCCAGTGTATAACTAATTTTTCTCCAAGGACCTTACTGAGGGCATAAGGATATTGAGGATTTAAATTTTCAGTTTCTTTTGTAGGATATTTTTTAGGAATACCATAACAACTTGCGGATGCTGCGTATAAGAATTTTTTTACATTTGCTTTATTGGCTGCTTGCAAAATATTTAACGTACCGGTTACGTTAACTTCATAATATCTTTTTGGATTTTGAATACTTGGAACAATGTCAGCAATACCTGCCAAATGAATTACGACATCTACTTTTGAAAAAAATTTTGAAAGTTTATTGCTATCTTTTGATATATCGTGATTTAATATTTTAATTTTCTTTTTAAAATTTTTTATATTATTTTGACTTCCAGAAGAAAAATTATCTACAATTCTAACAGAATGACCTTTTTTTAATAAAGCCTCTACTAAATTGCTTCCTATAAAACCTGCTCCACCTGTAACTAAGTATCTCATTTTGAATTTAAGCAATGCTCCGCACTTCGTAAAATTACGATATTAAAAATCTTATTCATATTTCTTGTTAAATATAACTGTACAAAAATTTATTAGAATTTTTTGATATTGATATATTTAAATTATTAAAAAACACATTTAGATTTGACCCTTTTCTTTCTATAATTTGAAATACCGTTCCAGCAAAAGGCCCAGTCAAAAATTTACCTTTATCTCTTTTTGAAAATCCAGAAAATATTGAATTAAAAAAAGATTGATTTAAATATCCTTTTTCATTCTCATTAGATTTACAAAGACTAATGAATTTATTTATTTCATTTTGATTATTAATATATCCATTTAAAAAATAACTTAAGCCCTTTATATTTTTTAGATGAGTAATAAAACTTTGATCTTTGAAGCTATCATGCTTACAAAAAATATAATTATTAAGCAAATCTACGTCGAATGATTTTATTTTGTTTTTAAAAAATTTTTCTTTTTTAAATCTGGGAGAATAGTATTCAATTGTGTTTCCTAATTTTTTTTTAAGATCTTCCTTCATAATTGAAAGATTATTTTTATTATATTTAATTATTGTCCACATTTTTATCCTCTAGCTCTCTCTTAAGTTCATCATATTCGTTCATTTTTCTTTTCATGAAATTAACGGTCAGTTTAGTTCTTTCAGAAATTCCCTTTGGGGTTAATATGTATCTTAAATATTTTATTTTATTTGATTGCTTGTGAAAATTTTCAAGTTTCACTAGTCCTTTTTTTTGTAAAGACCTAAGACAATAGTTTAATTTACCTAAGCTAAACCCCAGCTCTGTCGCTAGTTTTCTTTGGGAAACATTAGGATTTTTGTTTATTAATCGTAATAAATCAAGATTTGTTTGATTATCTTCTTGCTTTTCTTTCATAATAATTATAACGTTCAATTATTGAACAATAGACAATATGTACACTATATTTACATTAAATTATAGGCAACATATGATCAAAAATTGAACGATAGTTCAACCTTTTGTTCAAAATATGAACGACTTTAAAATGACTGAATTTTTGTATAACCATATGTTGTTATTTTATAGAAAACTTGTACTACTTGTAGTTGTAGTTAAAATTAACTGAAATTTTTTAAATTAATGAATTATATAATTGAACAGAAAAAAAAATTAAAATAAACAAAAAAGTAAATTTATAAAAAAATGAGTGAATCAAAATTAAGCCCCAACTTAAATAACGCAACTTCAAATATTTCTGTTAGTCCTTCTGTCCTTTTTGAAAAAAAAAAGGTAGTTAATCAAGATTCTGGCAAAGTGCTACTGTTAACCGGTATTACAGGTTTGGGATATAACTTAGCTCCACATTTTGGAATGTACAATATACATGAATACCTAAAGCACCATAATTTATCTTCTGAAATGTACGATAGAGATTTAGAATTTTTTAAAAAAACAAGTTTTACAGAGAAAGAAGTGCTCGAAAATATTTCTAAAGGTGAATACGATGTTATTGGTATCAGTGTTGCGCACAACAAAGCCTATGGTGAACAAAGAATGTGTCTTGACTTAGATTTGATTTGGAGAATGAGAAACGCAGCAAGTAAAAGTGGAAAAACGCCTGTATTTGTTGGAGGCGGACAAGCAGCAGCAATGAATTATAAACAGTGGCTCGACAATGGATTGGATTTAATAGTTTTAGGTTATGGAGAAAAGACTTTTTTAGATATTTGTAAAAAATATTTTACATTTGATAAAAAAACAAGAGGGCTTAAAAATTTAAAAGATCTTTTAGAAAAAGATGAAATCAGAGGAGTTACTTACAAAAATCATAAAGGGGTATTCAGATATACTCCTGCATTGCATGTTACTGACGAAATGTTTAGGGAACTTTTTTTAAAGTTTCCACAAAAATATGAAATTCCACATCAAAAATTTTGGGATTTATTAAAAGAGATTTCTGCAAATCAGAGTTTAGGTGCCTCTGAATGGACTTATGAGAATGTCAGAGTTTATACTACTAGTCATTGTCCAAGGATGTGTGGATTTTGTAATTCTGGTCAATTTTTAAAAGAAATGTCTGCTGGAGAGGATAATCTTATGATCAACAGAAAATCTGATGGTGAATTAAAATTTTCTGACGGAAGACAGAAATTAGTTCGTCTTAATCATGAAGAATTATTAGAACTAATTTATTTTTATATAAATCACTACGGTGCCAAAAGCTTTTTATTTAGCGATGATGATTTTGCTTTAAAAGGAAAAGACAAACGAACAGAATTATTTTGTAAAGCGGTAATTGAGCATAAAAAGACCGGAAAAATGGATAAAGACGTTAAATTTCATTGCCAAACTCATGTAACAGATTATTTGACTGCTGATAAACAAGTAAATCGTGAACTAATCAAACTAATGTTTTTGGCGGGATTTAGAAGTATTAGCATGGGTGTTGAAACTTTTACCGATGGAATGATTGACTCAAAATCGATACATAAACAAGGCTATCATAGTAAAGAATCACAAGCGGTTTTAGACTGTATGCTTGAAACTGGAATAGTTCCCCA
>CENP01071260.1_pt1 | contig 15958 bp, 12 predicted proteins | sample 361281 | NCBI WGS metagenome assembly CENP01 (sample SAMEA2591122, study PRJEB7988) | marine metagenome | biome: marine biome (ENVO:00000447); feature: deep chlorophyll maximum layer (ENVO:xxxxxxxx); material: saline water (ENVO:00002010), including plankton (ENVO:xxxxxxxx) | depth 70 m
AAGTTTGGTGAATCGGTCGATTTCATGGTTTGTTGCTTTTGGAATACTTATTTGTCTTCCTTCTCTACTCCTTGGGCAACAAGAGGTGACTTTTGCACAATATATGTTCAACCATCAAAGCTTAAATCCTGCTTATTCGGGTTCTAAAGATTATACCCGATTCGCCCTTCTCCACAGAACACAATGGTTGAATTTTACAGGCGCCCCAGAGTCCCAAGCTTTTACTTTTAATCACAAAATGACATCTAGAAACTTTGGCTTTGGTTTGTCGGGTGTCAATGACAAAATTGGACCTACCACCAGCAGTAGTTTTGCTATTGATCTCGCATATCACCTGCCCATTAACAATTCCTATCTGGCCATTGGGATCAAAACAGGAATGACCAACTTTGATTTCGATCATAGTATGATACAAACTACAGAAGCCAACGATCAGGCTTTTACATTCGATGATGAAGGAAAATTTTTACCCAATATTGGATTTGGAATCTATTACCACAGGCCCCGATGGTATATTGGATTTTCAGTGCCTTGGTTTATCGAAAATAAAAGCTTCAATATACAGAGGCATATGTATGCTATTCTGGGGGGACTAGTAAATATTTCGAATACTTTTGAGGCAAAGCCAAGCTTACTTATCAAGAAAACATCTGGATCTGCCTATGCATATGATCTCAGTGTTCTTTTATTATACAGATCACTTTTTTGGATCGGTCCACAAACCAGATCAACTTTGAGCAAAGTCGTCCCCAGTAATGATTTTGGTGGTGGATTTGGGATTATTGCAGGGGTAAATATTAATAAAAATATCTCTATTGGCTATTCCTACAATACTTCTACACTGGGGAATTTAATAAGCACCAATCACGCCACTCATGAGGTCATGCTTGGTTTTGATATCATACCAGCATTTAAAACCATGCTACGTTCCCCTAGAATATTTTAATAATGAAAATTAAATTACTTCTTTTCGGTTTGTTTTTATCACTAGCCTTGAATGCACAAAGTTACAGTAAGAGCAGTCGAATGCTAGAGTGGGCAGATTATTATTTTATTAACGAAGACTATGATAAAGCACTTTGGATTTATTTGAAACTAGGGGACTCACTACCACTCAAATCAAGAAGAAACTTATCTAAGGTTTATGCTAAGGAAGAGCGGTTGAAAAAAGCAGCGCAAACCCTCAGACCTCTTGTAGATTCTGATTCTGCCGAGGTAAAGGATTATTACTATTTTGCCTCCTACCTTACTGGCAATGATAAACTTAGAGACGAATACAGGCGGAAAGCCATCAAATTACCAATAGAAACACCCTCACTTGAAGAGATCGATTCGCTTAAATCATCCTACGATTTGATCCCTTTGTCGATCAATTCAGAAGAATCAGAATTTGGAGCACACCTCATTTTAAAAAATAAAATATTGGTTTACAGCCAGAAACAATCTAAAGATTACACCAAAAGATTAAATAGAAAAATTCGATCAAAATACCCGATTTACAACATCTACCAAGCACAATGGGACTCAAAGAACCTCAAGGCTTCCCAACCCAAAGCATTTCCAATCGGGCTTAATTCTGTTTTTCAAGACGGACCCTCAAGTTGGGATTCTGAAACAGAAATTCTTTATTTCACTCGAAGTGCTCAAACCATCAAAAAACAAAAAAACGTTCAGCTAAATCTTTATGCCTGGGATTTGAAGGCCAACAAGGTAGAGGCCGCGCTTCCAGTCTCGGTCAATGTGGATGGTTATTCCACCCTCCATCCAGCAGTAAATGCAGAGAAAAGAAGATTATACTTTTCAAGCGATCGTCCTGGGGGTTTTGGTGGTATGGACCTATATTATTCAGAAATAATGGGAGATGGAAATTATGGCCCTATTGTTAATCTAGGACCCGATATCAATACCATAAAAGATGAAATTTTTCCATTTATGTATAAAGGAAATTACCTTTTTTACAGTAGCAAATCAGACAATGGAAATATTTCTCCCAAATTAGCGGTCAATACGGTGGATGTTCGATGGCACGTAATGAGTCTACCCAGTCCATTCGATAGCGAACAAGATGATTTTTCAATTTCGGTAAACAACAATCTCCAATATGGATTCATTAGCTCAAATCGCGAGAGAGGAATGGGAGACGATGATCTTTATACTTTTAGATTTACCCCTACCCTAATTGGACTTATGGACGATTATACATACAATCCGATCGATACCCTTATAATTTCACAAAATGGAATTCTCAAAAATGACAATATCCTTATGATGAAACATGACCCACTGACTGTCCTTTTCCCCAAGCAAGTTGAGTTAATAGACAGTGTCCGTCATGGTTGGCTAAAACTGAATGCCAACGGATCTTTTTTATACAAAAACATGGACCCAATTCAGGTCAAAGATTCTTTTGCCTATGTAGTGAAAAGCCTCTATGGAAAATCCAAAGCCATTAAAGTACTACTTAAACGCTCTGAAGTAGACAAAGAGAAGCTACCTGAAAAAATAAAGGAAACCTTTTTACCCATTTTTTATGAATTTGATAAATTTGATTTATTAGTTGATTTTAAAGATCGGGTAGAAGCAGTTGTGGCTGCTATGCAAGAAGAACCAAGTATGATTGTTGAAATTTCTTCCTATACCGATTGTCGAGGGAGTTTCGAATATAATCTCAGACTTTCCAATGATAGGAATCAAACAATTATTGACTATGTGAGGGAACGTATTGAAAATCCTGATCGGATTTTTGGAAAGGGTTATGGTGAAAATAACGTAGTAGGTAATACCACCACGGATTATTTAATTATAAGTGGATCTTATGCAAGCATAGGCAATGCCCTCAATCAACAAAAAGACCTAGAATCCCTTGGATTCAAAATACAAATTAATGAAACGAGAAAGAAAAATTTCCGAGTCATAGTGGGTCAGACCAATACATATGCAGATGCACTAAAGATAATTGATGACTTGAATGAAAAAGGAAAAGAAGGATGGATCAATTTGTGTGATTGTTGCGAACTGACGGAGGAAGAACACCTACAAAACAGGAGAACAGATTTTAAAATTATAAAGTTTTAAATCTTTAATTGCTTGTATTATTAGATTAAAATGTTTTAATAACTTTATAATATGGAAATTAAACATAATTATTTAGTCATTTTAATGTTCGCTTTACTGATCTCTTGCAGTAAAAACGACAGTTCAGCAGATAGTCTGACCAATGATACCGATACAAGTGCAAACAATGAGTCAACTAGTGAAGAGAACTCATCAACTAACGATGAAGCTTCTACAGAGACAGTTTCTTCTGATTCAACAGATACAACGGAAACTACCCCAGAAATTGCAGAGGAGGGAGTGCCTGCGATATTCAACAAAATGTACGCGGCTTCAAGAATTTACCTCGACGGTAGCTTCGTGGTGATAAAAGTAAATGGGGCGCCTGATCATAAGAGTCCCTATTACTCCTCCAACAGCGATTTATATGAGGCATACAATGGTACAAATACAGCATTTAATTTGAATCCAAACACGATTGGAACTTTCGATTTTGAATTTAAAATCCCACTCAATCCGCAAGAGGCCTCCAATAAAAGCGCTACACCACTAGGTGCAATGGGTGTTGCATTAAACGGTGTGTCGTTTTTCAACCAATATGCGGGTCCCAACAATCAACCCTTAACAAATGAAATAAATTCCTTTGATCAATATGGAGGTCATCCTACTGGTGATAAAGTTTATCATTACCATGTGGAACCTACCTACCTTACAACTACTAAAGGAAATGATGGCCTATTAGGGTTTTTGCTAGATGGATTCCCCGTATATGGACCTGAGGAGAACAATGCGAATGTAACCAACAACGATCTCGATGAATATCACGGTCATAGTCACGAGACCGCGGACTATCCCGATGGTATTTATCATTACCATGTTACCGATGCTGACCCCTACATCAATGGAAACGGATATTTTGGAACACCCGGTACGGTTACTAAATAGTGTCTTATTATTATTTTGTTTTTTGTCCTCCTGTGAGGTGGCAAAATCGTCACCCTCATTTATCGCCAGTGCAGACACGCTTCAGTTGGTCGACAAAAAGGGGGTAAAGCACTTTAATGGAGTTCCTTTTTCAGGAAAGTTATTCAAACAAGAAGACAAAAGCGGCGACACTCTTTTTATTGAAAATTATTTCAAAGGTTTGAAACATGGTATTTTCAAAAGGTTTTATCCAAATAATATTCTTTATGAAAAAAGATTTTATAATATGGGGGAAAAAGAAGGGGTACATTTGGGATATTGGAAAAATGGACGCCTAGCTTTTCAATACCACTTAGAAGATAATGTTTATCATGGAAGTCTAAAATCATGGAACAAACAAGGTCAAATCATTAAATTCCTCAACTATTTTCGTGGACAACCATTGGGCCAACAACAACTCTGGGAGGACAATGGTACTGTAAGAACAAACTATGTGATCAAAAACAATCGGAGATATGGATTATTGGGGACCAAAAATTGCGTCAATGTTTCGGACAGCCTTCAGTAGTATTTGTTTCCTTCTTTTATTTTGGTATTGTAAAAAAACTGATTCTTTGCCTTATTACAATACCCCAGATTTTACACCTCATTTTATCGAAAATTCCAATAAAATCGAAAAAAAAATTAAGCACAAAATTAGCGATTTTGAGGCCACTGATCAAAATGCAGAAAAAATCACATTAGACAATTTAAAAGGAAAAGTACACATCGCCAACTTTATGTTTACCCGATGTAGTAGTATATGTCCAACCATGACCAATAACCTGAAAAAGGTGGCCGATGCTTTCCAAGATGAATCACAATTTGTTTTACTTTCTTTTTCGGTGACCCCTTGGATGGACTCTATTCCTGTGCTACGTTCTTTTGCACAGAGCTATGGTATAAAAGCCAAGAACTGGTTCTTTCTGACTGGCGGAAAAAAAGAGATATACAGGCTAGCACGCCGATCTTATTTTGCAGAAAAAGACTTAGGCTACACTAAGGACAGTACAGAATTTCTTCATACTGAGCATGTAGTTTTGGTTGACTCAAACTTAAGATTAAGAGGGATTTATAATGCCACTTTAAAAACGGATATACTTCAGATAAAAAAGGATATTGCTCTACTTTTGGGCGAGGAATAGTCAGAAAAAGCCTCTAATTAAAAAATTAAAGTAAGATTTACAGATTGATTTATGAATAGTTGAAAATAAAGTAGTACTTTTTTAAAAATGTAAAATTTCAGTCCTTATTCCTTTGTAGTTTTCTTTATTTTCTTTTGCGGTAAAACTTGGAGTAAATTTATCATATTTGCTAAACCAATCCATTGATATATCGTTAAAAGGTTTATTCAAATTGCGTTTGCTCCAATAAACCATTTCATAAAATATTGGAAATAAATCTATGCCTTTATCAGTCAAATAGTAGTGTTTTACCTTCTTATCCTTTTTTGATAATACATGCTGGGCAATACCAGCATACTCCAATTGCCTAAGACGACTGGTAAGAACACTCGTAGAAATTTTTTCTGGTGAGTTTAAAAATTCACCAAACGATTTTTTTCCTCTAAAAATGTCTCTAACAACAACCAGAGACCACTTGTCTCCCAGGATGTCTAAAACGTTGACCAATGGGCAACTTGATCTGTTATTTTTGATAATATTAAATTTTAAAAATTAAACATTTGTTATAAAAATATCTAAATCAATTGTAGAAAAAAAATAATTTAGTAAAAAATGTGAATATTAAGTATTTTATAGGTAAAAAAATTGCAATTTTAAAATTAAAGATAAAATCCGTTTATTAATTTTTTTGAAAGCATAGTCTTTATAATTTAAAAATTAAGTTAAGATTTGAGCTTGTAAAATATTGCGAATTACTTCATATCCTTTCTCGTTGAGGTGGAGTCCATCTCGAAGAAAGTACTTTGGGTCAACCTCTCCATTAAGCATAAAGGAGTCAAAAAAATCAATTTGCTTTAGAAAAGTATTACTCTCAGCAAAGGATTTCATTAGACTATTAATCTCTATGATTTTATCCATCTCTTGGGAACGTTCAAATGAAGGCTTAAGACTCAAATTAATGATAATGCTTCTAGGATATTTCTGATGAACTTTGGAAATAAAAGACTTGATCTTGATAACAATCTGCTGGGCAGACCAACCCAAACTCAAATCATTGCCACCTAAATAAATGACAATCGCCTTTGGCGAATTAAAAGTGAACAAACGTTTGAAGTTTTGTGACAGTGAACTGATAAAAGCACCACCAAAACCAAGGTTTAAAGTATTTATTCCAGGAAAATCCTTTGCTAGATTTTTCCATAACCGAATGGTCGAACTACCATAAAAAACTACAATGTGATCCTTTTCTTTTGTATCATCTACTCTCTTCTCCAATTGGATAATTTCTGATTCAAAATTTTTTTCCTCAGTATGTAAAATATTCACCCATTTTCTGTAATCATTATTCAAATTCTCCACGACCTTGGGAAAGGCAGCATCATTTTCGTCTGTAATGCCTAAATCACTCATTTTAAAAGGTGGCTTAATTTCACATTTAAAAGTAACTTCTGAAGGAAGCTTGTCAAAATTAGCCATAACCAGAGGGATAATCCATGGCTGAGGGTCGATCCTACACGCCAGTTTAAATATTCCATACCTGAAAATCCCTGGAGAATTAATAGTGGAGTGAGAATTCCCCTCAGGACTAAAAACCAAACCCGAATTTTCACCAAGGTGTTTGATAGCCTCGATGTAAAATTGCTGATTCACCGTTTTTATCACTTCCTCGTCTAATCCCTCGGGAATGAATTCATGGGCATATACTCTTATATACTTTAATCGCTCATAATAGGCCTTATGCTGTAACTCATCAGGCAATGAATGCCGCACGACTCTAACACCCGAATCCTTGTAATATTTGTCTAAAATAAAACAACTTATAAAATGACTGTCCAAGGTAATTTGAAAATCATTATCTACTGAGAAGTTAGGATCATTACTCAAGTGATTGTAAATAAAAATAACATTCTTTTCGTAAGGAAGATACTCAGAACCCTTAATCTGGAAATGGGTCTTTGTAAAAGCAGCTTTGATTTGCTGAGAGCAAAGCTCACGAATAGTTTTATAATCAAGTGAAAGTGGGGATTTACATACTGCATTATATACCCTTTTCAATGCCGACAGAAATTCACGATCTCGCTTTTTAATTAACATTTTATTTTTCTAACGCTCAAAAAAACAAAACTTGATAAAAAATATAAAATTTCCCTCCATTCAAAAAATATAAAAACATTTTCCTAAAAAACACACCAAAAATATTGCCAATTAATCAATTAATTATTAGTCATTAAAGAATTTCATAAACGAAAAACCTACTTGCTACATTTAATAATGTTTAAAATAAAGAAAAGCCAAATATATTAAAAGTCAATCCCGTCTTTTTCGCTCTAACAGTGTTAAATTTTCCTCTTTAGAACTATTTTTACCTTTCCCCGTATATTTATTACATTTAGATAAAATTAAAGTAATGAGAAAGTTGATATGCTTTTATTTTTTGAGCCTCTTTTTTGCAATTGCCCAAAATACTTTTGACCCCCTACCAATAGCTGAAGAAGTAATCAACAGTCTTACACCTAAACAAAAAGAAGTTGTTTTTTTTGACTTCGATGACCCCGCAAAAACGCGATGGCACTACCTTCCTCATTCATCTTTTTCTCGTGAAGGCTTGCCCCTTTCCGACATGACCGCGGCACAGGAGGAAAAAATTTATGCCATGCTACAAGCCTACCTAAGCAAAAGTGGATACGACCAGATGCAACAGATCATCGATTTGGAAAACTATCTCGCAGCTGTAGAGAACAATCCGGTAATAAGAGACCCCACAAAATACTACCTTGCCATATATGGAAGGCCTCAAAAAGATTCATTATGGGCATGGTCATTTGAAGGCCACCACATTTCTCTCAACTTTACCATTACCCCCGATGAAATTGCATTTGCACCGGCTTTTTGGGGTTCCAATCCAGGTGTTGTTCCTGTCGGGCCAGATAAAGGCAAAATCGTATTGAATAGCGATCATAACAATGCTCTAAAGCTTGTGAATTCCCTCTCCCCAGAGCAATTCACCCAAACCCTGGTAAGCTCCAAAACTTATGGAGAGATTTTAACCATGAATCAATCTGAGGTAGAACCTATTAAAGATAATGGTATATGCTATCGACTTCTCAACCCCGCCCAAAAAGTACTGCTGAAAAAAATCATCTACCTCCACCTCCAAAGAATGCAAAAACCCGTTGCCCTTCGGGCACATAAATTATTAGATGCTGAAGACTGGAGTGCCATCAGCTTTAGCTGGGCTGGAAATACAAAAAAACTAAAAGCCTACTATTACCGTATACAAGGGAAAAACTTTTTGATCGAATACGATAACTCCCAAAATAATGGAAATCATATCCACGTTGTATGGAGAGAGTTTGACGGTGATTTTGGCAAAGACATAATCCGCGAACATTATCAAAAAGAAGGGCATTAGACTTTAAATCTTTGGGAGTACTATCCTTTCCCTTTTGCCTAAGGTTTTAATTTCCAGTTTTAAGGCCGCTTTTGTAAAGTGGGTGTCAAATTTACAGTATATGTTTAGGGAATTTTCACCGGTCTTTAATTTAAAATCTTCAGGGCAAACCTTTATGCTTTTTATTAGATTCCATTGGGAATTCAAAACCCACAGTTCTTTTCCACCGCTATATTGTAATCTTTGACCTTTTTCCAAAACCAAGGGTAAAGCTATTTTTTTGTAATTATTGATCTCCAAACTGATCTCGCTCAGTCCAGCTTTTTGTGAGCTAATGACAAATTGAAGCGGCTGTTCGGAACCGGCATTTTGAAAGTCAAAAGTAGAATACAAAGGCTCTCCTGGTTGGCTAACTTTCTTTTGGTGGGTAAAAATATGAGCGTGAACAGCCTGCCATGACCATGAATTACCGTCAATTCTTTGGAGAGTAAACTCTTTGTTATTGTCTCGCATATCGGATTTTTGTTTCTCGGTAAATACGTTGGCAAGTCTGAGTTTTTCCCAATCCCCTAACTTATCCAAAATCACATCTGAATTCCCATTTTGAGCAATACTTTCCGGGTCTGCAACCAAAGCATAACCTGCGGTATAGCCCGCGGATTTGGCTAACATCCATTCGATGTCTTCCAAACTGGTTTCTGAAGTCATCTTAAACCATCCCAACATCCCGGGCATAAAATTACGTTTGAAATAGGCTTGATTATTAAATCGGTAATGGGTTTGGCTTTCGCGAAAACCAGCGTACCACGGTTCGCCCCAATTCATTCTAGAATAAATGTGCCAGAAAAAATGGTTGGTTCTACTGGCATCGATGATCATGTGATCTTTCAGTTCGGGAGCCAAAGCATTGTACCAAGTATAAGGCATAAGGGATTCCCCGTAAGTACCCAATCCAGTTGAGCGGTTCCCTTCTAGGCCATCAAATGAAATCTGTCTTAGACCCGTTCTGCTGTAAAGCTCGGCTAGGGTTTTAGACATCTCTATGGTCAAATCGGCTTCGGTCAAAAAAACCTTATAACCATGGTCCAATAATTTTGAAATTTTAGCTCCAGCTCTGTGGGCTGAGGCTTGCGTGCCAAAAGCCGCCCGCTGACAATCCAACAACCGCCATGGGGCAACCACCGAGACACCGCCGTAGCGAATCAACTCCTTCCCTAAAACAACAGTTTTAAGATTGTTATTTTTCATTTGGTTAAAAAAGACCGGTGAAGCAATTTCAATTTCGGTATCAGCCTTACCTATAGATTTAGTAAGTAGCGAACTCCCGACCTTGGCCAATCTTGGATCAGGAATGGGCGTAACATAGGGGTCGTTGGTAGTGATAAAATTGGACAGGCAATGAGTACCCATTTTAATACCTTTCGCCTCCGCTTTATCGACACAATTTTTTAGACTCGCTAACCCATTGGGAAACTCTCCTTTATAGAGGTCAAAATGCCCCCAATTTTCAAAGGTTTTTCCATAGTGATACAAATACTTCAATCCTGATTTTAAAGTTAGTGCAATGGCATCATCCACGTTTTCTTCGGTAAAGCTGGTAATTAAGTAAGCGGCATTGGCATTAGGGGAGGTTTTTACCCACTCTCCATCAATCATAGGGTGGGGTAAGCCTTCTCCGATTTCGACAGTCCCTAAAGTTTCCAGTGCTTTATCCACAACACACCCAAAAAGGGCAATTTTCGAACCCATCACACCACCATCTTCGTAGGGAGGCGCAACAATTTTTTTATGGTCAAAATCTTCAACTATACGCGCTTTACTACGGTTACGACTATAGGCTTGTAAGCTACTGCCATAGGGAGTAGGTCTTGCCGCTTCCACTCGGTATAAAACTCCTTCATTTTTAGGGGCGACCATGTCGGTACTGTTCTTCGAACGGAAAAAATCCAACTGGGGCATGCGATCGCTTTCATACCATGGATAACCCCCAAGGGTTTTAATATTAAGGGCTTGAATCCCCAAGGCAAAAGTCTCTCCCCTAACTACTCCCACCGTCTCTCCAATTATCTTTTTGATGATAGTGGGATAGGGACCCCAAACGACTAGATCTACCTCATCTGGATTACTCAAAGCCATAAGTTCAAAAGTTATATAAGAGGACTTTTCGATAACTTTTATTTGTACTTCCCTTTGCATTTCGAATTGCATATAGAGAGTGCAACCGCTTGAAGTAGCTGATAGTGGATTTTGGAATATACCATTCACTCTAAGGGACAATAATGGTGCAATGGAGTCTTGGGCAAGATAATTTTTTCCCGTTTCCGTATTAATCAATGCAGAAACCCTACCTCGATCACTTACTTCAATTTTAAAGTTGGGGGTTGAAAAATTAGCTATAGGAGTCTCCGTTCTCAAAGAACAGGAAGCCAATAATAAAATAAGGACCATAATAACCCAAAAATATTTTTTCATATAATGGCTTTAGTGTGTTTTTAAAAAACTAATACAAGATAAATTATTCTTTTATTATTAAATCTCTCAACCTAAATTGTTATTCAGCCTAAAGATTTAATTAATTGCTAGGTTTATCTTACAACTTCTTCATTCAATAAGCTAAACATAATAGCATTAGTATTCCTAACACCGAAAAAAATCTTGAAAAATTTAGTAGCTTATGGCATTAAAATAGATTTGGGAGCTATTCAATACTTAATAAATAAAGAGAATTAAAAATGCAAAAGTCCGATCAATAAACACATTTAAAATTATCGGCTTTTACAAAATAGGATTTGTAATTTTTAGCCTTTGGGTCTTTACAACCGCAGAGGTTGAGTAATTCGATATTCTTAAAATCAATCGGATGGCTTTCTGCCTGTAGAGAGATATAGCCTTCAGTAAGTATTTTCCCTGATTGAGCGATCCAAATGTCTTTGCTTTGCACTACCCCTCTTGAGGTCCAGTCTTTTTCTCCCAATTTAGGATTGGTAAAACCGCCTCCAATTTGTGGGAATTGATATTTCAGAACGGTATCGTTTTCAATGATATGTGCAATGCTTTCCCCGCCCATTACAATCACCTCGACATTTACCCACTGGTCTCCGTGATAGGTTTTGGAATTGGAATTTATGCAATGGCGATCGTCCAACTTTCCATTTAGTACCAATGCCGTTCCAGGGGTACAGACATTCCCAGTGGTGCGTTCGCCAGTATCCAGTCCACCGAGAAGTTGAATTTCTATAGAAACTGGAAAATACTGACCATAGTCATTACTTTCAGCCGATTGGGAATGTAACATGATCCCACTGTTGCGGACATTCCAATTCTCTCCGCCCTTGACCTGCTGTCCAGTAAATCGGTAGTCGAACCGAAGCTTGTAATAGGAAAACGGTTTTTTAAAATACATATGTGCATAGGCATCATCGAAAGTATTGTAGGCGTCATAAGCAATGCGGATCATTCTGTCCTTCACACGAAAGGTATTTCGGAAGTTGACATCGAGGTCCTGATTGGCAAATTTGATCGTCCAATCTGATAAGTCTTCACCATTAAAAAGTGCAATCCATTCCTCCTGATCTGAGATATTATTGTACTGACAGGCGTAGAATCCAAAGAGAAGAAAAATATAAAAGTTATAATGCATTATAATTTTCAAATTAATAAAATACAGCTAATGAATGGTCAAAAAAAAGAGTTTTCCTATATGAAGCGCACACTGTAAGTATTACCAATAATTCAATTAAAACATCCATTTATGTTATGTCTATAATAAAAATGAAGTATTTTTTTTGAATTTCTAAAAGAATGATAAGGATTTCCAAATTATTTTTTGAAAACTTAAGTATTACATAAATTTATTTTTGATTTCTCGAAAAGGAAATTAATTATTTGTTTTTGTTATTCCCCGCTTTTAAAAAGCGGGGTTTTTTGTTCTACCACTATTTTTAGGGTTTCTCCTGCATATAGCTTTACCTCAATCCCTTCTATTAATTGCTCACCGATATAGGTCCCTGATAAGTTTTTTTGGGAGGCTGTAATGCGATATTGTAATATTGGGTCAAGGGTAAACCATTCTGGGAACTGATTGATTCTAGGATAATCTACAGGCAGGTTTAAAATATTTTTGTGTCGCTTTTGATCAAAAAATAATTGGCCATGCCATTCCTCTTCTGAAGAGAGAACAAAATAAGTTCCCCTCTCGGAGGGGACAGCCCCCAAACGCAGTTGGTCGTTCCATGGAGACACTCGCGCACCTTGCGTTTTCCATAACCCATACATCAGGGCCGTACGGGCAAAGTTGCCATCGCCATGCCAACCTTCAATGATGCCATCGTCTTGTTGCATCCCAAACATAACCTCTATCTCACTGTCAATCCATTTACTCAACTGAGTATTGTTTTCCCTATTCAAGATATTGATTCCACTTTCTAGCGCATCGGCATAACCATCATGACTACCAAGAGGGCCTTGATCCCTATTAGGTTCCCAGTTGTAATTTCGGTAATCGAGATTAAGTGCTTCAAAAGGCTTTCGTACCGCTTGAATGTATTCTGTTTTTTTGTCCACCAAATAAACGGTATAGTAAGCATTTAGGATGTAGCCCCAGGTATCGGCGATGCGATCGTCTACTACCGTTTGCGTTTTAAGATTAATGGCATTGTAAAAAAGCCCATCGGAATTTCTGCCATAAACCAATATGAGATCCAAAAGTCGGTAGAAGGGCGACCGATAGAAATCGGCTTTAGGGTTCCCCAACCAATGTAATGAGAAAAAAAGCTCACTCAATCCGCCTATGATCTCAGAGCCGTGATCCCTTAATTTAAGGTATTCAATTTGAGAAAAATCCGTTTCCAATAAGTAATGATCGGCGATCTCAATCGCCCAATTGAGGTATTTCTCCTCTCCTGTCATCCAGAAGACTCGTGTAAGAACTTGCAACATTTCCCCATTGATTTCTGCCACAACTGAGGATCGACTAAAGTACTGTTCCAAGTCTTCAAAATCTTTTGTAATTGAGGAAAGGGCTTCCAAAATCTCCATCATACGGTCTTGCCACGGGGAAGACCCCATTAGTTCGTTAAGGGGGATCAATCCATCTTTTAGATATTCCGATGCACCAAAAATTAACTGTCCTTTATTAACGGTGGTTTCCTTAAAATCCTTTTTGGAAAAGACGTAAACATCAGGCAACACCCCCACCCGGGAGGTAAGTTTTTTTTCTTGGTAGAGTATGTTCAAAAGTGGACCATTTAACAGGGAATCCTCCAATAGATAGGCCGTAAGTACCATAAAGGGATAGTTATCCGCAGCCGCATTGGCGGGGTCCCAAAAGTCTAACTTCGAATCAAGATTGGAAGGGATTAATCCGCTTTCGGGATCGACTTTTTTGAGCCAAGCTCGAGTAAAATCCAAGCTTCTTTTAAAACTTTCGTGTGAACTTTCCCCATTTTCAATCGCTTGTTTTACATATTCATCATCAAAAACTTCAGGGGATTGACAAGCTACAAATAGCAATACAAATAATTTAGATATAATATTGATTGTCATATTTAACTATAAGTATAACAAACCTTTAGTTAAGATATATTCTTTTAAATGACCTATGTCATCTATAAGGTGATCGGGACGTATTTCAGACTTTTGAAAAAGACTCTGCCTGAATTTTCCTGTTTTAACCAGAAATGTGGTGTAGTTCATTTTTTGTGCCCCTCCAATATCGTTGATCAAATCATCCCCTACCATGGCGATTTCTTCTCCTTTGAAGTTTAGCCCTTGGGAGGCCAATTCAAAAAAATCCTTTTCGGGTTTACCCACTACTATAGCGGTGGTCTCGGCAGCGTGTTCCAATGCAGCGACAAACGCCCCGCTGTCAAGGGTGAGGCCACTTTCGGTTTGGAAATAACGACCTTTATGCAGGGCGATCATCTCCGCCCCTTCGAGTAACTGGTTCATCAGTCCATTGAGTAAAGGATAGTCCCATGAGGTTCCAATATCCCCAATGACTATGGCCTCAGGTGGATCTGTGGTCGTATCAAAATCTTGGTAATCGGATTGAGCCTCTGCTCTAAGCACTAAGCGACAACGATTAAACCCATGCTTTTTGAGATACAATACTCCTGCGTAGTTGGCACTAACCAATTCGTTTTCTTGAACCCGAAGTCCCAAACGGTTAAGTTTTTCAGCGAGTTTTTTTCTAGGTAAGGTAGTATTGTTTGTGATAAAATGGTATGGGATCTTATGTGCTTTTAACCATTCCAAAAATTCATTTGCCCCCGGGAGCAACTGCTCGTCTAAGTAAAATACCCCGTCTAAATCAAATAAAAAAGCCTTTATCATCGGATGCGTATTGTGCTTTATTAAAAGTAAAATATAAATGGAAAGTAGGAAAATCTTATTTTAAAGCCTATAATTTTATGGTTTTTAAGAATAAAATCTCTGAGCGAAAAACGATTTTTCGGTTAAAAAATGAGCTTTTTGGGTCAATTTAAATTTTTTTAAGAGTTTTTTTAAAGATTTTTTGAAAATTGATTTTGTGGATTTTGGGAGTTTTTTAATAGTAAACAAGTTTTATTAATTTAGCGCCATTATTTATGGGAAAGAAAATTATAAAATGCAGTCAGTGTTATCAGGAATTCGAAACGGGTTTCGAGTACCGTATGCATTGGGAAAGGCACCTCGATGAGTATTTCAAAAAAATCAAAAAGCAGGACATTCCCTTCAAGGATTAACTTAATTCATATTTTTACTTACTTCTCAACCAATTGGACCAATCTTGTGATTGCTGTTCCTTTTTGATGCGTTCCACCACTTCATGCTTTTCGAGGAGGGGGTGTTTTTCTCCCCGGGAAGTAAGGTGAAATTGGGCGCATTCAACACAAAGATAGTAACTCAGTGCAGGTTTATTGAACCGGATATGGGAGCGAATTAAGGCTTCTGCAGCTTCGGCTTCGGTATAATATTGATTTTTTTTTGTGCTACAATTCATAGTCTAAATTTGTAATTCAATCAAAAAAGTAGTGAGGAAACCCCAAAAAGTCCCCGTAGCCATACTCACTATGGCCAAGACCACTGCATGTGGCATTAGCTTTTCGTTATAGGCGGAGGCAAGTGCAGGAGAGGTGGATATACCCCCTATATTAGCCATCATGGCAATGGGGCCCCAAGCCATGGAGATTTTGAGTTTGTAGTTAAAATAAGCAATCACCAGTAAGTTGATGATCATCCAGTTAATCATAAAGAGGACTAAGACAAAAGGTAATTCAAAGTCATTGAACTTAAGCTTGAGTCCCAAAATGGACATTATGAGAATAATTCCTATTGAACCTATTTTGAGGTTGACATTAAAAGACCAAAACTTGAGAACATTTCCGATCACCAAGCCTAAAATAGATAAAACGATGACATTAGTGATAAAACTAAAGTTCATCAC
>CENP01003957.1_pt1 | contig 15938 bp, 7 predicted proteins | sample 361281 | NCBI WGS metagenome assembly CENP01 (sample SAMEA2591122, study PRJEB7988) | marine metagenome | biome: marine biome (ENVO:00000447); feature: deep chlorophyll maximum layer (ENVO:xxxxxxxx); material: saline water (ENVO:00002010), including plankton (ENVO:xxxxxxxx) | depth 70 m
GACATTGCTAGATGTCCTTGGAGCATTACCTGGTGCGGGTAACCCCCCAAATTGGGATTGTGCTGGAGAGAGTGGTGCTGGTGCAAACAGTACACTTGTTAGAAAAGCATCTGTGATTAGCGGAAATACGGATTGGGCTTCTTCTGCCGGTACAGATGCGGATAACTCAGAATGGGTAGTATATGCCTCAAATTACTGGGATGATTTAGGTATGCACACCACGGTTGATTCAGATGCACCCTATCTTTCAGAAGGTTTTGAGGGAGATGTTTTTCCACCAGCGGGTTGGGATATGGTTTCTCCGGGAGCAAGTAATTGGCTACAGGGCGATGGTACTAGCTATGGGCCAGGCGCTCCTAACTCTGGTTCATACGCAGCTTACTTTGATGTTTGGAATTTTACCTATGGCGAGACATCAACATTAATTTCGCCACCTATTGATCTTTCCGGTGCTAATGCACCAGAATTGTCTTTTTATTACTGGGACTCATATCATAGTCCCTCTTATCCAAACTCTTTAGATGTTCGAATATCTACTGATGGTGGTGTTTCGTTTACTTCCTTGCTTGCTTTGAATTCATCTTTGGGTTGGGAAGAGTTTAAAATAAGTCTTGCTTCATATGTTGGAAGCACGGTTCATGTAGCTTTTAACAGTGTAAGTGACTGGGGGAGTAATAATCCTCACATTGATGATATTACGGTTGCAGAGCTGCCATTAGTTCCATCAACTGTTCTTTCAACTAGCTCTATTGACTTTGGAAATGTTTACTTTGGAGGAGGTTCTAGTAGTCTTGATTTTACTGTTACAAATAGCGGTGGTGCTGATCTTGTAGGAACAGTGTCTAGCGACAATGCAAAATTTACAGTCTCTGCTATGCCTGCTACATTGGCCCCAGGTGAAGTAACTTCACTAACAGTTACTTACACCCCAACAGCAGAGGGCGCTGATCAAGGATCAATTACAATTTCTCACAATGGTGATCCAAGTACAGATGTTGTATCTGTTACTGGTGTGGGAAGTCCAAATGTATTAGAACAAAATTTTGATGGTTTATGGACAGGAAGCCCTGCTGCTCCAGCGGGTTGGCAGGTTATAGATAGTGACGCAGATGGCACCACATGGAGGCAGGGAAACACATACATTCCTGAGGTTGATTTGTTTGCCGCTTATGGAAGTGGGAACAATGATGATTGGCTTATTTCACCGGTAATTTCCCTTTCTGGTCACCAACTTTTAAAATGGAAAGATGTAGTAGAATCCGCTAATTATCCAAATGTTTTTGACGTGTATGTTTTTCCAGGTGGCGTTGTTGATGTTTCCGCGGCGATTAATCTTGGGACATTTACTTGTACTAATACTGTTCTTACAGAACAATCTGTCGATCTTCTAGCATATGATGGTACGGACGTTCGGGTTGCCTTTCATCAAACATCTTCCTTATCAGCTTTTTGGGGTTTTGGAATAGATGATGTTAGTGTTGAGGCTGCTCCAGCAGTTCCAATACTTGGTGATATACCAACCAATTTGTTGTTTCCAGCGACAGTTGTTGGTGAAACCAGGTCTATTTCAGTTAGTTTAGCAAACGTTGGTGTGGGTGAGCTTTCTGGAACCATCGCTTATTCAGATGGTTTCACAGGCCCAGCTACGTTTACAACTGAAACCAGTGTAGATATAGCAGTTTCTTATGCTCCAACAACAGGGGGTACCCACTCTGGGACTGTTACCATTACCTCTAACGGTGGAGATGCTGTTATGGCTGTTGGTGGAAACGCCGGTGGTTCTGTAGCTACATGGGATGATGACCTTGATGGTGATGGGTATGATGATTGGCCAACTGGATGGGAAGTGGTTAACGCTGATCTTGGTTCCAACGAATGGGACTTTTTTGGCACTGGAAGTTATGCAAGGACTGGCACCGGGAGTGCTGGTGTTGCCTATGAGGGGTATGCTACTGCAAATGATGACTGGCTTATTTCCCCACAACTAGATGTTGTTGCAGGCGATAAGTTTATTTTTCATGCTGCGGGATTATCATCGTTTTATACTGAAACCTTTAACGTGATGCTTTCAACTACAGGAGCGGTCGATGTCTCTTCTTTTGACGTAACTCTCCTAAGTAGTTCTGTTGCTTCTGCTTCTGGTGATTATTCTACATTTGAGATAGATCTATCTGCTTATGTTGGTACTCAGCCAAGGATTGCTATTCAATATACCGCTGCTAATCAGTATTATTTATTTGTGGATGATGTTTCAGCACCTGCTGTTTATCAATCTGCAGGTCCAACAATTTATGATTATTTCACTTCTGTAGATTTTGGTACAGTTACCGCGGGTGAGACAGGTTCCTTTTTGTGGGACTACTACAACACTGGTGGGTCTGACCTTGAAATAACAGCTGTAACATTTTCAGATGCTATTTTTTCACTATCTTCTACATCTACTCTTCCGGTCGTCACCACTTCAGGTGGAATAGGTTCTTTTGATGTTGTTTTTTCTCCACCAGCTGGAGTAGATAGTGATTACAGCGGAACGATGACAGTTACTCACAATTCAGGTGATGATATTGTTGTTCTTTTAAGTGGTTACGGTATAGATGCTGTCTACCAGGAGTATTTTTCTGGTGAGACCATTCCTACTGGTTGGCAAATTATTGATGGCGCAGGTACAGCTGGTTGGGTAACAAATAGCACTTCACAGCCCAACGTTTTGTATCACTCTTGGGGTCCTAGTGGTGGTCCATCTGAGCAAGATACCGCAATCACGCCAGCTCTTGATCTACCACTAATCACCGACTATCATTATGAGGTTGATTTTAGTGAGTACATGAATTACGGTTCAGATGGTACTTATTGTGGTATTTCTATTTCAACAGATGGTGGAACAAGTTGGACAGAGGTTTATGCAGCTGATCTTACTCAGGATGGTTGGTATACCTCGACACTCGATCTTACCGGTTACAGTGGTACAGTACATTTAGGTTTTGTTTACACTGGAACTTATGGAAATGCTTGGGGTATTGATGATATAGTTATTAGATCTAAACCAGATCCAATTATTCCTATACTTACGACATCTGCTCTTATTTTTCCTCCAACTCCGGTAGGTTCATCTAGTGTTGAAAAATTATACTTTAGTAATATTGGTGTTGGTAATTATGAAGGCTCAGTCACATATCCTAGTGGTGTAACTGGTACAGCTAGTATAACAGGTTTGGCTCCTGGTGTGATGGATTCGATGGAAGTTACTTATACTCCAACTGTTCAAGGAGTTTTAACTGGTGACGTTGTCTTTGATGGTTCAGCATCAGGCGCAGCCTCACTTACTGTTACTCCCGAGGGTAACTCAGGTGTTCAAGGTGCAACATTTGAAGATAGTTGGATAGGCTGGGATGATTACAGTTTGGTAGGTTATCCTTCTGCAAGTGGAACACCAGATACGTGGCTATGGTTTGGAGGCAATGGACATTCTGGCCCCAATTTTGCAGGCGTATACTCTTACGCTGGTAACTGGGGAGGTGTGAATGATTTCTTAGTTTCGCCTAAACTAGAAGTAGAATCAGGTGATGTGCTCTCGTTTTGGGCACAGGGTGGATATGGTGTTGATTGTGATTATGGAGAAACTTTAGGTCTTAACACAGACTCTTTAGTTGTTTGGATAAGTACTGAGATGCCAATAATGGGAATGAATGATGATGGTGTTGACACAGGTTTTGTGAATACCGCTGCATTTACGGATATAGGAGGTGGAACACCCTCTTGTGATACCTGGGATGCCTATAGCTATGATTTGTCTAGCTATGCCGGTGATGCTTGGGTGTTAATCCAATCTGCAAAAGAAGGGTGGATGTTAAAAATAGATGACGTTGCATACCCGGGTATGTACATGAATCCAAACCCCGTTCTTTATGTTGGAAAAGAGTATGATTTTGGCGTTACCCAACCAACGGGTGATTCTGTTCGTTATTATTTAAGGAACACAGGTGGTCAAGATCTTGTAATAGATAATATGGCTTTTGAGAACGGTGAGTATTTCGACGTTGCATATGATGGCACTTTCCCGGTTACGATTACGCCAGGCGGCATTGATAGTATAGATGTATACTGGATGCCGGAAATGGAAGGAATTCAGAGGGATACATTGGTTTACACCAGTAATTATACTGTCGGTGATGTTGATGCTTTTGGTAGGGGAACTGACCGATCAGTTTTTATTGCTGATGCTTTTAACAACCCACCAAACCCAACGGCGCTCATAGGCCCTAATGATGAAACGGTACTTGTGATTGATGATTCAAACGCAGACGGTTCAACACAGATTATTTGGATGAATGCTACAGATCCTGATGGGTATCCTATCAGTTACCTTTTAGAGCTAGTATTTGAAAACACTACTGACACGCTGGATACCGTACTTACTACCAATGTGTTTAGCTTGTCTCATGCAGAGGCGCTAGATTACATGGAAGATAATGGTGTTACTAGTTTGAATGTTATTTGGGACGTATATACGGACGATAGTTTTGATATGGTACCTTCAAGCAATGGTCCTTGGAGTTTAACTATTGATGGAGGATCGGCTCTTAGTGTAGATAATAACACTTTACCAGAGGTGTTTGCTCTTCACAACAATTATCCAAATCCTTTTAATCCAGTTACTAATATTGGATACGACATTCCTGAGCTAAGTAATGTCAGTATTGATATCTATAACATTGCTGGTAATAAAGTAAAGACTCTTGTTTCTAAAGAGCATCAACCAGGTAGATATAAAATACAATGGAACGCAACTAACGAGCTAGGTGCTCCTGTTGCGACAGGAATGTATATTTACAAAATACGTGCAAATGATTTTGTTTCTGTTAAGAAACTGTTGTTAATGAAGTAGAATATCCCTTCCACGTATAATTAATAGATAAGGGGCTTTCGAGCCCCTTATTTGTTTAAAACAGAATAATTTTAAAATAAGTATTTAATTAGTGGGGTTATAATGCAAAAAGGTAGTTTAAATAAAGTAATTCTTATTGGTAATCTAGGTCAAGATCCTGAAGCTAGATTTACACCACAAGGAACAGCTGTTACAAATTTAAGTATAGCTACTAATGAATCTTGGAAAGATCAAAATGGTGAAATGCAAGACCGCACAGAATGGCATAGGGTGGTTATGTATGGACGTATGGCTGAAACTGCTACAGAGTATATGAAAAAAGGCCAAATGGTTTATGTTGAAGGAAGGTTAAACACTAGAGAATGGGAAGATCAAAACCAAATAAAACGTAAAACAACAGAAATACGTTGTGATAACTTTACAATGCTAGGTAGAAGGTCTGATTCTCAAGGGTCACCAAACCAAAGTAGTAGTGCCTCTTCAGCACCAGAAAATTCCAATACGGATGATGACCTGCCATTTTAGTGTTGACCTGTTAATTTATTAACAGAGTTTTTATATGGAGAATATTGGGCTCCCAAAGTCTATAAAGCCCAGACCTTTTTGGGTACAATATGTTTCAACATACATAGTGTTTTTTTTATCGCTTTTTGTATGTAAGGTAAAAGTAAATGGTAGAAAAAATATTCCGAAAGATGGATCCTTTGTTTTAGCTTCAAATCATTTTGGGTATTTTGACCCATTTGTGCTTGTTCACGCAATTCGGAAACCGATTGATTTTATTATGCAGAAGGAACTTGGTATTGAGTTTCATTTTTTATTTGCGCCAATGATTTATGGGGCTATTTTAACCGATAGAAATAAAGTGGGGCCTTCCACAATTAAAGATTCGCTAAAATCAATTAAAAAAGGAAAAATTTTAGGTATTTTTCCTGAAGGAGGCATTACAAGTACAGTTCTTTCAAATGCCAAGCCCGGAGCAATATTTATTGCGAGTAAGGCAAATAAAAAAATATTACCAGTTTCAATAAGTGGCGGTGATAATGCATGGAATGATATGCTAAGAGGGGTGAGGTCTAGAATTACAATAAATATTGGGAAACCATTTGGTCCATTTGATATAAATGGCCCTAAAGAAGAAAAAATATCTAAACTTGAAAATTATAGTCGTGAGTTAATGTGCCGTATTGCAGCATTATTACCTAGCGATAGGCACGGTGATTATTCTGGTGACAAGAGTATATTAAAATACCAGAAAGAAAATGAACTCGGTTTGTTGTAACGAAGATTTTTTCTATTTGTAATCTGCAATAATACTACTGATACAACAAGTAAGGCGCTTTGCAAAGGGGATATGTAAAAATTCGTTAGGCCCATGAGCATTAGACTGAGGCCCTAAAACACCTGTAATAACAAATTGTGCTTCCGGAAATTGTTTTCCTAGCATTCCCATAAATGGAATTGAACCACCTTCACCCATTGAGCACGCTATTTGACCAAAATATTGTTTAGATGCTTTGTCAATTGCTTCTAAAAGCCAAGGTTTAGACTCAGGAGCATTCCAACCTTCACCAGCTTTTTCAAATTGTAATTCTACGGTAGCATCATACGGAATATTTTCACTTAGTATTTTTTCCATAGCGCTTACAGCTTTTTTAGCGCTAGCAGTAGGAGGTATACGCATTGAAAGTTGTAATGTTGTATACGGTCTTAATACGTTGCCAGCATTAGCTGTAGATGGCATACCATCTACCCCAACTATAGACACAGCTGGTTTCCATGTTCTTCTTAAAACACCTTCTATATTATCACTAGTTGAAGGTTTCATATTATCTTTCCAAGGAAACTCTTCAACAACCTCATTTTCTAAAATAGAAACTAACTTTTTTGTTTCTTCCATGCGATAATCAGGTATCTCAGTACTTAATTCTTCTAGTAGTATTTCGCCCGTGTTTTCGTCCTCTAATCTTGAAAGTAGCGAGCGAGCAATTCTAAAAGAAGAAGGGACGTGTCCACTTGCACCACCTGAGTGAACACCTTCTTTTAATACTTCTACTTTCATTTTTAAACCGATTAGGCCTCGCAGTGAAGTAGTTGTCCAAAATCTTTTATAATCACCCGCTCCAGAATCTAAACAAATTACCAAATCAGGAGACCCTATAATTTCGGAGCATAAATCCATATAGTGAGGTAGGTCTGGAGAGCCGCTTTCTTCTGAGAATTCTATAAGAATCAATATCCTCGGATGATCAATTTTTTGTTCTTTCAATGCGTTAATGCTGGCTATAGATGCAAAAAGCGCATATCCATCATCTGCTCCACCACGGCCATATAGTTTTTCATCTTTAATTACAGGTTTCCAAGGACCAAGGTCATCTTTCCATCCTTCCATCTCTGGTTGTTTATCTAAATGACCATACATTAATATGTTGCCTTTTTTAGTTCCTGGGATATCTAAAAGTAATAGTGGAGTCCTACCAGGAGATTTTTTTATAACCATTTTGGAGCCATTCGGTTTGTTTTTCTCAGTCCAATCTGCTGCAAGATTTAAAACTTTATCCATATGTCCATGTTTTTCCCAATCTGGGTCAAAGGAAGGAGATTTGTTTGGAATTTTTATATATTCAACTAAGGCAGGGACAATTTCATTATCCCAAAAACTGTGTATGTTTTTAATTATTTTTTTTGTATTCATATAGCTTGGTTTAATAGAGTACAGAGTAAGCTTAAATTTAAAATAAAAAATTTGTTATGGGACAGTATGCTTTTAATTCTTTTATTTCTCCAGATCTTGAGAATATCTTATTACTCAAACTAGCTGAAAGGGAGCTACCAATAAAGCTTTCAGTGTTATTATTTTCGAATGAAACCAAGATTTTTTCTTCTTTGTTTGTTAATTCATAAAGTATAGGTACTTGGCAATATGTGAATGCTAATTGATTCTTCATTAATTCAATTTTACATAATTCTTGATGTACATTCACGTAAGAAAAATCAGAACGTTCCTTTAAAAATTCTGATATTTTTAACAGACTGGGGTTAAAAATTAATTTTCCACGATTAACAATACAGCCTAATTCTCCCATTCTAGTAATGATCTCTTCTTTGACTTGTCCAGTCATTCCAGGTTGTTGAGCACCTTTTTTATAGGGTGTGTGTGAATAGGGGTCATAAGGGAACGCGCCATATTCCTCAGGTGTTTTATCGGAGCTAAGCCCTGATCTAATTTTATAATATAAATTACCAAGTTCTTTCATGGTTTCGGGATTTTCATCTTTTTTAATCGCGTTAAAATAAATTTCTTGGGTTGCTAAAAGCAGCTTAGAAACCATGTGCCAATATATTGAACCAATTCCTTCATATCCGTACATAGTGCCAGACCTACCTGTATAGTTTTGATGTTTAAAAACAGTTATGTAGTGATAAAGTATTTCATTTTTATCTTCTTTTATGATTTCAGCTAGTTCTTTACCTTCCGAAAGCTTATTTAATCTTTCCTTTAAATAATTAGAATTAATTAAGGCGTCATTAAATCGGTATTTACCTGAACTGTCTTTATATACAATGTCAGTGTTTTTATCTTTTATTAGAGTTTTAAGTAGATTGGACTTATATACGATTTCTTCAGGTATTATATTTTTTTCTAAAAACCTTTTCAGTTCTTTTTTAGGATAAAGCATAAAGCTATTTTGTTCTTTTTGATAGATATCACTTTCAAAAAGGGCATTTAAGACTTCTATTGCGTTTTTAGGTTCAACTTTCCCAGAGCTTAATGCAGACACTTGACCTTCCAACATTGAATAAAGTGGTGTAATATTTATTTTATTAGAACTATCTATGTTTATTGTGTTATAAGCACTATAAAGTGATTTTTTATAATTATTGCTTATTGTGCTTTCGAAATGAGCAAGTACTAGGTTGTTAAAATTAATTATATCAACAACTTTTATTTTTTTTCTGCCATTTGAATTTTTGTTGTATGTTTTTTGTCTATAGTTTGAAAAAACCTTTTGTAACTCCTGAACAAATGTTTTTCTAACAACTGGATCTAACATTTCACTTACGACAGGTGAATATTTTTCATATATCTCGCTGATGTCTTTAAACCAATCAAAAACTTCAACCGACATTTTAAATTCAGTATCATTTACACTTCTTAGTACTTTATTAATAAATAATATGTATCTATTTAAATAATATAGAGTTACCATTGAAACACCGTAACCGACTAGTGCATTATTTGCATCATTCCACTCTGGTCTTTGGGTATTTAGCCATATCCCACCATCTGGGATAAAATTTGATAGTTTAGATAACTGTAGAATTAGAAGTTTTTCTGCCATTGATACGTGTACCACTTGTTGCTGATTAAGCACTAGCCTAGCATCTGTGCCTAGCTTTTTAACTTCACTCATTATGTTCTGATGAAGGTTGTGGTCAAATTCTATTGTGTTTTTAGGGTCTTTTAAGATTTCGTCACCATTTTTTATCTTATATGGGACGTTAGCTGTACTAAACATTTTTTTATTTAAGGAGCCTAATATAAAATTATTATCTATCTGCCACTGGGCCTCCAATAGTTTTAATAAATATATAATTTGATGATCATTCCAATACCCTATGTGACTCCATGTGTCATGTTCATCTATAACTTCCCAATCAATGCCCTCCTTATTTATTCGGTAAGGATTGTATCCATCTTTTGTAGTAGCATTTAAAAATTTAGATATTATGGATGGCAATGAGTTTGGATAGCTTATTATTAAACCTTCCCAATTTTGAAATATGTCTCTCCAGTTTCCTTCGTGATAATATAAGACAGAATCACCATCATTTACTTTTATATTAAACTTGTTCCACGGCCTGCTTGGGTCCCCATGTCTTCTACCAAACGTGATAGGGAGGTACTCATAACACAATCTGGTCAAAGAAGGAGACATTTGACTCTCTCCAAAATCTATAAGCTCAGTCATTGTTGCGTTTTCATTTAACACGCTAAGCTTATCAATTATTGAATTATAGACAGTTTTATTACGTAATTTTAAAAATTCTATAAAATCGGTTTTATTTATATCATAATTATGAACAAAAACCCCACCACGCATTATATTGAATAATACATTTGAGGTATGGTGTAATGTGTTGTTTTTTGATGACGTAACTTGGAACCCATCTGCACTTCCAAGGTATTTTGTTAAAGAAAGCCTATTTTGATCTATGCTAATATCAATTTCATCATTGATAAAATTTATTTTATTATTTAAATCAACAACACTCATATGATTTTGATTAACATCCAAAACTATATCCCATTCAGCTTTTTGATCCTGTCCTAGTGTTATATTACTATTGATGAAGTAGGAACCTGGAACGCCTGTTAACACTTCATCATAAACATCTTTATTTTTGTTGTTTGGAAATAATAAGCTTGGTTTAAAATCAATGTCACTTCGGACCCACACTGTGTTGGCATTTAGTGACTCACCGGGATCCGGTCTATCCATGATTAAGGACCCTAGAGAAAATATCCCAAGTTTTGTGTTTTTTAGAATTTCAGAGTGTTTATATGCATTAGATAAATTGCTTAAAGATTGTTGAGTTTGGACGTCTAGACCAGATGGAAGAATGTTTTGTATCCCATCAATTATTTTAAACTTAAGCTCTTCACTTGATTTGTTAATAAGCTCAGTCCTTTTAATAAAACCATATTCCTTACTAGTAAGCCACTGATATCTGAATATTATATTTAAGTCTTTGTTTATTTCTTCATATAAAATGTTATCTCCAAGTGCGTCCTTGTAAAGGTTTTTTTCAACATCGTGCTTAGGAGGTAAAAAAGAAAGGGGGGACCAGGTATCAAATTTAATATTGTCTTTATATATTTCAATTTTTGTAGTTGGTCCCGTGGTGTTTAAGCTTGCGTGAATTAAATTATCAGTTATATAAGGAAAGAGGGAGTGGTCTGCTTTTTCTCTTCCAGCAGTAAGTGCGCCATTGCTTGATATAAACATCCAATGGTTATCACTGCTAGTTAAACTCATTAAAAATGGATCCATTTGATCCACATTGCTTATTTTGTATTCTGGCTTTTTCATTTTTTCCTAACCTATATCATCTACAACTGTAATGATTGACCTTGCCGGAATTGTAAGGACAGTATTCTGTCTATCTCTGTTATAATTTATTTCAATAGATGACGCACTTTTATTTTGTATAACGGTGTTAACAATATTCTTATTATTTATTGAAGATAAAACATCGATACTATCATTTGTGTTTTGTGAATTAATAATTTTATCACCTGGCAAAATAAACCTAGAAAAATGTCCTATGTAATAGTATGAGCTCTGATAAAGCAATTCTTGCGAGCGGGTATCTACTATGATTGGAGCGCTACAATAGTTTCCAACGTGATTTGGCCCACCTTGTTCGTTTAGGATAAGATTCCAGTCTATCCAAGCAACGGTCCACCTATTTAAATCATTAATAATTGATGTGGCATATCTTTCACCTAAGTCCCACGAACCAATGTGTGGGCCGCCTTCCTGACAACCCTCTGTAAATATCAATTGTTTATCCGGAAATTCATCGTGTACTTTTTGAACATTATCAAAATGATCTCCGCAATACCAATGGAAACCTGTTCCCCAAACAAACTTTGCAGCATCGGGGTCGCTCAAAACGACCCTAGCTCTTTCAACCATTACATCTCTATTATGATCCCATATTATAACTTTTCTATCTAACAGATCATGCTTTTTAAGTGAAGGGCCAAGGTGGTTTTTTATAAAATCTCTTTCTTCTTCAGCTGTAAATAAACAAGAATCCCAGGTTTGCTTAGCTTCTGGTTCGTTTTGAATTGAAAACCCCCATATTGGGACATTTTCTTTTTCACAACTTTCTATGAATTTGCAATAATAGTCAGCCCAAGTATCTTTATATTCATTTTTTAATTTTCCGCCAAAATTCATTTTGCCTGTTGTTTTCATCCATGCTGGTGGACTCCATGGCGAAGCCATTATTTTTATATTGTTTTTTCTTTTTTTAAGAGCATCACTTATCATTGGTATTAATGATATTTTGTTTCTTTCTAATGAAAATGTTTTTAATTCTAAATCATTTTCATCTTCAACGTGAGCATAATTCCCTAATGAAAAATCACAACTGTTTATATGAGTTCTCGCCATGCTGTATTTGTTTCCATCTTCACCAAAACAAGATTCAATAATTTCTTCTTTTTTATGTGTTTTCAAATCTTTATAAATACTAGAGGAGGCCTCTGTAAATGATCCCCCGAAACCTAAAATCTCCTGGCGTTGATTTTTTGGCTCTACGGTTATCTTTGATTTTATACTAGTTTTATCTTTTGATAATGCTTCAATAGAACATCGAGATATTCTCTTTGATGAATCTTTTGAGGTTATAAATACTTTAAGTCTATTATTGTTCATTAAATGTGCTCACTTCTGTGCTTTAAGAAGTTTTGATACCAGTAATAGCTTTTCTTTGGAATTCTTTCTAGAGTGTTAAAATCTATCCAGATTAAGCCGAACCTTTGACTATAGCCTTCTGCCCATTCAAAATTATCCATAAATGACCATGCAAAATATCCAGTACAGGGGACACCTTCTTTTACGGCAATCAGTATTTGCTCCACATGAGACTTATGGTATTCTATTCTTTTTATATCATTAATAATTTTATTCTCGTTTGGACCATCGCTATATGAACAGCCATTTTCTGTAATAATTATTTCTTTAACATTAAATTCTAATTGAAGTTTTTTTAAAAGATCATATAAGCCTTTCGGATAAACCTCCCACCCAAAGTCTGTTTTTGGGCCCAACTCAACATTTTGTTTTTCATTGATACTTTCATCAACCTCATCACTTCTAATTATGCCCCTACTATAATAATTAACACCAAGAAAGTCAGTTTGGGTACCGATGGTTTTAAGGTCTCCATTTTGGATAAAAGTTAAATCTGATTGTTTAATTAGGTTTTTTTTTAATAGAACTTCAAATAATAATGAAGGATATTTTTGATTATATAATGGGTCTAAATATAACTTATTGAATTGGGCATCATAAAAGGAACATGCTTTTTTGTCATAATCACTATCTGATGCAGGGGTTGCTGTGTTTAGGTTAAGAGTAATTCCAATTTTTGATTCCTTAGAATTATCTCTTATTTCTGAAATTACTTTCCCATGAGATAATAATAAATGATGAGCTACACTAAGGCTTTTTGCCCACTCGCTTTTTAACCCAGGTGGTTTTATCCCCTCAACATACCCTAAGAAACTGATACACCACGGTTCGTTATGAGTTATCCAATTAACAACTCGGTCTCCCAAGCTTCGGCTCACATAATGTCCGTACTTAACAAAATGTTCTACAGTTTCTCGATTCGTCCACCCACCTAAGTCTTCTAGGCCTTGGGGCATATCCCAATGGTTAAGAGTCACAAAAGGTGTTATATCATTATCAAGCAGCACATCAACTAACTTATCGTAGAAGTCTATCCCCTTTTGGTTTATTTTTTGCTCAGTACCAAGGGGGAATATTCTTGGCCACGCTATCGAAAACCTGTATGAATCAACTCCTAGGTCTTTCATTAGCTTTATATCTTCAGGAAATTTATTATAGTGATCACATGCAACATCACCAGTATCTCCATTTTTAACTTTACCTTTTGTATGACTAAACAAATCCCAAACTGATGGACCCCTTCCATCAACATCATGTGCTCCTTCAATTTGATAACTTGAGGTTGCGACACCCCAGTTAAATGTTTTTTCTTGTTTAGTTATTTCCATTTTGGCATTCAAGTTTATTTTATTATTTCATTTAACCACTCAGGTGATGCAGCACGCACTAATTTTTTTGTGTAAGAACTTTCTGGTTTTTTTATAAGCTCTTCAGCATTGTTTTGCTCAACAAGTGTACCTTTACTTAAAACAAGTATCCTATCTGCAAGGTATCTAGCTGAGGCAAGGTCGTGTGTGATAAAAATAATTGTAAGGTTTTTTTCAATTCTTAATTTTGCAAATATTTCTAATATTTCCATTCTTATCGAAACATCTAACATTGAAGTCGGTTCATCCGCAATAATTATTTTAGGTTTTATACAGAGTGCTCTTGCAATAGCTACTCTTTGGCGTTCTCCCCCTGACATTTCATGAGGAAATTTTTTCGCAAAACTTTTCCCCGGTGACAAACCGACTTCCTCAAGATTTTGATTTATCATTTTAGAAATTGTTTTTTTATCATATAGTTTTTGTCTGGTTAAAGGCCTTGACAGGTGATGATATACGGTATGAACAGAGTTCAAAGAGGCGAAAGGATCTTGAAAAACCATTTGTACTGTTTTTCTATATTCGAGTGGTACTTCTCTTGCTTCAGAAATCCTGGTGCTCCTCCCATCTAATAATATATTACCGGACGTTGGCCTTATTAGTCTTGATATTAGTCTGGCAATTGTACTTTTCCCACTGCCGGATTCCCCAACTAGAGCTACAATTTCACCTTGGAAAACTTCAAAATTAATGTTTTTGACAACCTCAACCTCAGATTTTGAAAAGAGCCCTGAACTTTGAAATGTTTTTGATAGACCTTGAACTTCCAATATAGGAGTTTTTGGGAACTTTAATTCTTTGGGCTTTGAGAGTAAGTTTTTTTGTCTTGGCCCCGATGCAGAAGGGAGAGCTCCGATCAACTTCTTTGTATAAGAATGTTTCCCGCCCTTTTTTATTTTTTCTACGGTATTTACCTCTAACATTTCACCATCTTTCATAATCGCGATTTTATCCGCAAACTCCAGAAGGAGGTTCAGATCGTGAGTGATAAATAATATTGTAAAATCTAACTCTTTTCGTAGTTGAATTATTTTTGAAAGGATTTCTCTTTCGACAATTACATCTAATGCAGTTGTTGGTTCGTCCATGAGTATTAAAGGGGGGGTTAGAGCTAAAGCTATTGCAATTACAATTCTTTGTCTCATTCCGCCAGAAAGTTGGTGAGGATAGCTTTTAGCATTCTCTTTTGACACATCCACTAAGTGTAGTAGTTGCTTTACTTTTTCATCTGCTTTTAAGCCTGTAATGTTTTTGTGTGTTTCCAAAACATCTTTAATCTGGTCTTCAACAGTCATTATGGGGTTAAGTGCATTAAGAGCGCTTTGCATTACAATAGAAACTTGTTTCCATCGATATTTTTTTACCTCTACTGCTGATAACGAAAGGACATCTGTTTTATCTATTATAACCTCACCACTTGTGATTACTGCGGGGGGAGGTAGTGTTCTAATTAATGATTGCACAACAGTACTTTTTCCACTGCCAGATTCGCCAACAAGCCCAAAAATTTCTCCTTGGTTTATTTGGAAAGAAATATTTTTTACAGCAGAGTGTGAGCCATTCTTTAAAACATATTCCACATTTAGATCTCTAATATGTAAAGCTGTTTTACTCATTAGATCTCATCACAGGGGTAACCCCTGCTTCAATTAAGTGGTCTGGGACTTGTTTTTTCCAATGGCGCTCTGAAATTAAACGTGGGTTTGTAGCCTCATCTATGCCAAAGTTAATTAGCGTTAGCCCAAAGCTAACTAAAGCGATGCTCAAGCCAGTTGGTATAAAAGTCCACCACGAACCTGTTAACAAGGCCATGTCATTACTGGCCCAATATAAATTCGTTCCCCAGGTTACACTGCTCACATCACCAAGCCCTAAAAACTCTAAGCCAACTTGCGCGCCTATAGCATATATTGATGCACCAATGAAAGAGGACGCAAGCAGTGAAAGCATTCTTGGCATTATTTCAATAACGATTATTCTAATATTTGTTTCACCACTTACAATTGCAGCAGATACGAAATCTCTGTTTCTATATGTCATCATTTGGGATCTTATGACTCTGGCATTCCATGCCCACCCCGTAAGAACAAGTACTCCAATCAAAGTTCCAGGACCTGGAGGCAACCAACTTGCTAAAATAACCATAAGTGGTAGTCCTGGCATTACCAAAAATATGTTAATTAAAAAAGAAAGAAG
>CENP01111801.1_pt1 | contig 15928 bp, 14 predicted proteins | sample 361281 | NCBI WGS metagenome assembly CENP01 (sample SAMEA2591122, study PRJEB7988) | marine metagenome | biome: marine biome (ENVO:00000447); feature: deep chlorophyll maximum layer (ENVO:xxxxxxxx); material: saline water (ENVO:00002010), including plankton (ENVO:xxxxxxxx) | depth 70 m
AAAATGTCATAGAATTTAGCTTCATCCATCTTCAGAGATTTTGCGAAGCTAAAAACCGATTTCGGCTTTTCACCGTGGTCCAAGACATAAGAAATGTAAGCACCAATTATTTTATTTTCATCCATTGCTCAATAGGTAAACCAAATAATCTTCTGTAAGTTTGAGAAAAACCCTTTTTTATGGAAAATTTTAAAAGCATCAAAAATTGGCAATCTGATGACCGCCCAAGAGAAAAATTTTTAGAGCATGGTATTGCAAGTTTGACACATTCAGAACTTATTGCACTAATTATTGGTTCTGGTACTCGTCAACTTTCTGCTGTTGATGTTGGAAAATTATTGTTGGATTCCGCCCAAACACCATCTGACATTAAGAAATATACGGTGAAAGACTTTTGTAAAATCAAAGGAATTGGAGAAGCCAAAGCAATAAAACTTATTGCTGCGTTAGAGATCGGTGGTCGTTTTGAAAATTTTAAACACCACAAAAAGAAAATTACATCAAGTGAAGATTTGCATAATCATTTGTCTCAAAAGTTTAAACCACTAAAATATGAAGAATTTTGGCTGATCTGTTTGAATCAAAAACTCGAAATTCTTAAAACAAAAAAAGTAAGTGAGGGGGGAATTTCCAGTACAATTGTAGACCCCAAAAAGATTTTTCATGTTGCCTTGGAATTTGGTTCGAGTGCAATTATGGTGGCACACAATCACCCTTCTGGTCATTCTCAGCCGAGTAAATCAGATGACGAATTGACTTCAAAGCTGTGTGACGCAGCCAAACTTTTGGATATCCGGTTTTTAGACCACATCATCATTGGGACAGATGAATACTTTAGTTATAATGATGAAGGGCTTATTTTTTAGTTGGAATATGTTGTAACTGTTTTAGGACATATTTCCCGATAATATCAAACTCAATATTTACTGCATCCTTAGCTTTTAGGCTGAAAAAATTGGTGTTTTCATAGGTATAAGGAATTATAGTAACTGTAAATATTTTACCCTTAATTTCAGCAATTGTTAAACTTACACCATTTATTGCAATTGAACCTCTAGGCACAATAAGTGCAGTTTCTTCACTTAATTCAAAATGGTATAACCAACTACCTTGAAGTTTTTCCACTTTGATACATAATGCGGTCAAATCAACATGCCCTTGAACTAAATGGCCGTCCATTAGTTTTTCCATAGACAAGCTTTGTTCTAGATTTATTTTATCGCCCACTTTTCTGTAGCCTAAATTGGTTTTTTTAAGCGTTTCTTCTACTGCTGTAACTTGATAGATTTTTTTGTCTATCAAACTTTCAACGGTTAGGCACACTCCATCATGCAATATTGACTGCTCGGGTCTGCATTTTTCAGCCAAAACACTCTCAAGGAAAAAGGTTTTGTTGGTTCCTTTTGTTTCTATTTTGGCGATTGTACCAATAGTCTCAACTATTCCAGTAAACATTCTTCAAATACTTATTTCTTTGCCGTCAAGCTTGCTTTGAAGTATTCTGCATTCATATTGGAAATGTGATGATGTCCTATTTCTTTTGGACAAACCGCTGAGCAAGCTTGGGTATTGGTGCAGTTACCAAAGCCTTCTTCATCCATTTGGGTAATCATATTTATTGCTCTTTCTTGTCTTTCTGTTTTTCCTTGTGGTAAATAAGATAATTGCGCAATTTTGGCACTAGTGAATAACATGGCGCTAGCATTTTTGCAGGCAGCAACACATGCACCACAACCAATACAAGTTGCTGCAGCAAAAGCTGCGTCTGCATCTTCTTTTGCGACAGGAATTGCGTTTGCATCCATCGTATTGCCCGAAGTATTTACAGAAACATAACCCCCAGCTTGAATAATTCTGTCAAATGAGGATCTATCTACCATCAAATCCTTGATTACTGGAAAAGAAGATGCTCTCCATGGTTCTATAGTAATAATATCTCCATCATTGAATTCTCGCATATGCAATTGGCATGTAGTGGTTGCTTTTTTGGGGCCATGCGGCCTGCCATTTATGTACATTGAGCACATTCCACATATGCCTTCACGACAGTCATGGTCGAAAGTGATAGGTTCTTTACCTTCCAAAATTAGCTGGTCATTTAGTACATCTATCATTTCTAAGAAAGACATATCATCAGAAATATTTTCTATCTTATACGTTTCAAAAAAGCCTTTGGAAGCGGCATTTTTTTGTCTCCAAACATTTAGTGTAAATTCCATTTTATTTATAACTTCTAGTTTTTAATTCAACGTTCTCAAAATCCAATTTTTCCTTGTGTAGTTTTGCTTCTGAAGGAATTGGATTGTACTCATAGGCGCTCACAAATGCAAAATCTTCGTCATTCCTTAGTGCTTCTCCTTCAGCTGTTTGGTGTTCTTCTCTAAAGTGTCCCCCGCAGCTTTCTTCCCTATCCAAAGCGTCCTTGCACATAAGTTCTCCAAGTTCTAAAAAGTCTGCAACCCTAGTGGCTTTGTCTAATTCAGGATTCATATAATTGGCCTTACCTGGAATACTTACTTTATTCCAAAAATCTTCTTTTAGATTTTGAATGTCTTTGATTGCATTTTTAAGTCCCTCAGCGTTTCTACTCATACCACAGTTATTCCACATGATCTTTCCTAGTTTTCTATGAAAATGGTCTACTGGTGTATCTCCTTCAATAGACATTAGTTTGTCAATGGTAGCTTTTACATCATTGATTGCTTCATCAAATTCTGGCATATCTGTAGAAATCTCGCCTGTCCTTATATCTTCAGCAAGATAATCTCCGATGGTATAAGGCAAAACAAAATATCCATCAGCAAGACCCTGCATTAAAGCGGAGGCACCTAATCGGTTGGCACCATGATCTGAAAAGTTTGCTTCGCCACATGCAAATAAGCCTGGCACGGTAGTCATTAAATTGTAATCAACCCACAAACCTCCCATGGTATAATGCACCGCAGGATATATCATCATTGGGGTTTTATAAGGGTTATCACCGGTAATTTTTTCATACATTTCGAAAAGGTTGCCATATTTAGCAGCAACAATTTCTTTACCGAGCTTGTTAATTTCACCATCGGTTGGGTTCGTTATGCCTTTGGAATGTGCTTCGATTTTTCCATACCGATGTATGGCAGCAGCAAAATCTAAATAAACAGCTTCACCTGTTTTATTTACTCCAAAGCCCGCATCAGCTCTTTCTTTGGCGGCACGACTGGCCACATCTCGGGGAACCAGATTTCCAAACGCGGGGTACCTTCTTTCTAAGTAGTAATCTCTTTTCTCCTCTGACAAATCTGTTGGCTTTAATTTACCATTCCTTATTGCCTCTGCATCTTCTTTTTCCTTGGGCACCCAAATTCTGCCATCGTTTCTTAATGATTCAGACATGAGGGTTAATTTTGATTGATGCTCTCCTGACACTGGTATACAAGTTGGATGTATTTGTGTGAAACAAGGATTCGCCATATAAGCCCCTTTTTTATGTGCTTTCCAACCTGCTGAAGCGTTGGAACCCATGGCATTGGTGCTTAGAAAAAAGACATTTCCATACCCACCATTGCATAACACTACCGCATGTGCAGCATGTTTTTCTAATTCTCCAGAAATTAAATTTTTCACAACCACTCCTCTTGCTTTCCCATCTACCTTTACAATATCCATCAACTCATGACGGGTATACATTTTGACCGTTCCTTTAGAAATTTGCCTACTTAAGGCGCTATAAGCCCCAAGCAAAAGCTGTTGGCCAGTTTGTCCCTTTGCATAAAAAGTTCTGGAAACCTGCACACCTCCAAAACTTCTGTTATCCAACAATCCCCCATATTCTCGAGCAAACGGAACGCCTTGTGCTACTGCTTGGTCTATGATATTGGTGGATACTTCTGCTAATCTATACACGTTTGCTTCCCTAGATCTATAATCACCTCCCTTTATGGTGTCATAAAAAAGTCTATGAACTGAATCGCCGTCGTTTTGATAATTCTTGGCTGCATTTATCCCACCTTGGGCGGCAATAGAATGTGCTCTTCGGGGACTGTCTTGGAAGCAAAATGTTTTTACATTATATCCTAGCTCAGCTAACGTTGCCGAAGCTGATGCACCTGCTAAACCTGTTCCTATGACAATTATGTCTATTCTTCTTTTATTATTTGGAGCCACAAGATTTATACTCCCTTTATGGCTAGACCATTTATTTTCTAATGATCCTTTTGGTATTTTAGATTTTAAAACTGTCATATATTAATTATTTGAGATGCATATATATAGGTATGATTGCGAATCCAAGTGGAATGCCAATAGAAATTATATAGCCAAGCGCTTTGACAAGTGGAAGAATTTTTGGATGTCTCACACCAATAGTTTGAAAACCAGACGCAAAACCGTGCCATAAATGAAATGCAACCAATGCCATAGCTAAAACATAAAAAATGACATACCAGAGTTCTTGATAAGCAGTTTCAACTACAAGATATAAGTTTTTGTACGTTTTAAATTGAAAGTTATTTTCTTCGGCAGGGAAATTTTGTCGTATGTATTTTTTAGCATCCTCAGCGTTTGCGGAAGGGTAAACTTCCCTATGGCCATCTGCCTTAAAAACTGCATATCCTTGCTGGGGTACTTCACCAAATTTATATTGATAGTAAAAGTTCTTTAAATGAAAAACCAAGAATACCAGTATGAGCATACCTAAAATTGTCATATTGTTGCTCGTCCATGAATGTGATTGAGAATGAACTTTGGCGTATTTTGTCGGTCTTGCCTTTTTGTTTTTGAAATATAAAATAAAACCCACTAGAGAATGCAAGGCAAAACTTAAAAATGTAAAAATTGCAACAAATTCTATTAATGGGTTATGGCTCATAAAATCAGCGTATCGATTAAACATGAAACCACCATCATTAATAAGCAATTGAAGATTTCCTGCAAGATGAACCAATAAAAACAAAGTCAAAAACAAACCCAAAACAGCCATTATTAACTTTCTTCCTAAACTCGAAGACAACAAATTTTTATACCAACTCATCTAATAATTTCTATAACAAAACAAAAGTAAAAATGTATTGCCCTTCTGAACGATGGAAAATTTGTTAGAAGCGGTCTAAATTGATGAATTTAAATTGTTCTCAAGACTTTGCGTATTTTTACTTTTGCCGACGTGTATACATTTTTAAAACGCATTCTTTTTTTATTGGATGCAGAAAAAGCGCATAACATCACCTTTTTATTTGCTGGAATTGCTGCTAAGCTAGGTTTGATTCGTCTTTTTGGTTCATCAAAGAAAAATCCTGTTAACATACTCGGACTTAATTTTAAAAATTCTCTAGGCGTAGCGGCAGGTTTTGATAAAAATGCGGATTACCTCACTACGTGGGAACAAATGGGATTTGGATTTGTAGAAGTTGGAACGGTTACTCCTAAACCTCAAGAGGGCAATCCTAAACCACGCTTATTTAGGCTACCAAAAAATGAATCCCTTATCAACCGTATGGGTTTCAACAACAAAGGATTGGACTTTATGGTTGCCAAATTGAAAAACTACAATGGTGATTTAACCATTGGATGCAATATTGGTAAAAATAAAAATACGCCTAATGTATTGGCTTTTGAAGACTATTTAGCGTGTTTTAAAGGACTTTATCCATACGCTAATTACTTTACCGTAAATGTAAGTTCACCCAATACAAAGGATTTAAGAACTTTACAAAAGCACGAAGAACTCACAAAGATTTTGAATCCTCTATTGGCGTATCGACACACAGTAAGTCAAAAAATGGGCAAGAAACCCATTTTGGTAAAATTGTCACCGGACATGGAAAAAGATGAATTTAAAAACAGCGTAAAATTTCTAAACGAGCTGGATATTCAAGGTTTGGTTCTTACAAATACCACCATTAAGCGGAATATACTTCAAGTAAATGGGGAAAAAAGAGGCAATGAAAATGGAGGCCTCAGTGGAAAAGTATTGTTTGAAGAGTCTAACGGATGGCTTCGTTTGGCCAAACAATATATGCCTAACAAAACCATTATTGGCGTTGGGGGAATAGACAGTGCCAAAAGAGCAAAAGAAAAATTAGAATGTGGCGCTGACGCAATACAGATTTATTCAGGATTGGTATTTAAAGGTCCTAAACTTGTTCAAGATATTTTAAAAATCATGAACTAAGGATTTTCTATTATCCCCTCTGCCTTTTGTTTTCGTGCCTTTTTGCGCTGCCTTTTAGTTATTCCAGTATAGATGCTGGGATATTTTTGCATATCGTATAACAAAACATTTAACTGATCTAGAGTTTGACTTAAATTGTTGTAAAGTTTTGGATTATCTACAAGCTGGGCATAAGTGCCGTTCGAGTCATTTAATCGAGTTAATTGAGAGTTTAAATACTCCGACGTTTTATTGATGTTTTTAAGTGTTTTTTCTAATTCTAAATCGTTTATTTTATTGGATGTATTGCTTAATTCATCAGCCAAATTATTAATCTTAGGTCCAAGTAATTTAAAGTCACTAGATACCTGAGTAAAATTTTTCATTATTGGTTCTATCGATTCATCTTTACCTTGCATTAGCGTTTGTGCTGCATCTGAAGTTTTTCTGATACTTTTTAAAGTTATAATCATTTCTGCCAAGGTACGGTTGAGCATACCCTCCGCCAAAGTAGAATCAACACCTTCCAAAACATTCTTAATTTCTACTGAAAGTGGTGTAAGTACTGAACTTATGGCTTGTGCAATACCTGCGTCTTGCTCGCCATTTAGCGTATCGCCTGATAGCGCTTTCCCAGCAGTATCACTACCTACGTATAGTTCAATTGCTTTTGAACCAACCAAATCATTGTTGGCAATCTTTACAGAAGCGTTTTTGTAAACCGAAATTTGATTGTCTACATCAATTTTTATGCATATTTTCATAGTTTTTTGATTCAATGCAATTTCTTTAACCATACCTACTTTGTAGCCATTAATCAATACAGGGTTACTCGGCAAAAGCCCTTCAATTTTTGGATAAACTGCGTAAAAAGTATTTTTATTTTTAAAAAGACTTTGATTCTTAAGAAAATCGTAGCCTAAGATTAGTATCACAAGGGCAGCAATGGCCAGCAAGCCAACTTTTATCTCGTTTCTTATTTTCACAAGAAAAAATCAAAAATACTTATTATATCTAGGTTTGAGGACAAAATACCCATTCTATTTTAATATTTTCAATTCTTGCCCCATTTTCAAATCAAAGTTTTTAAGTTGGTTCCATTCTTGGATATTTTCAACAGTAACTTGATAGTTTATAGCAATTCCATAAAGGGTTTCACCTTTTTTTACCACATGAATAATTTGCCTGTTTTTTTGAGTAGCGCTATCTACATTTTCTAACTTAAGATTATTGCTGGTACTAATGGTTTGCGTAGCATTCTGATGAATTGTTTTTTCTTCTTCACCTTGGTTTTGTTCAATATTTTTTTTTGCCTCAATGATTTCTGTCTCTTTTGGTGAAGCAAATAAAACTTGATTTTTTTTAGATCTTCTTTTTTTAAGAAACAGTCTTTGTCCTTTTGCAGGCTGAGTTCCATAGTTCATTCTATTTAATTTGTATAAATTTCTTAATCTTATTCCATACCATTGAGAAATTTCATGCATACTTTCTATATCATTTACGTAGTGGTATTTTTTTGTGGCTTTTCTTCCTTTGGGTTCCAGATACAAAATCGCCCCATCTTTAACATAGCTTCCTAGAGGTAAATCATTTATTCTATAAAGCTTTCGCAGAGTTAAACCATTTTTTACTGCTAAATCTTCCAAACTTTTCTCACTACTATATATAATGTTTTTGTAATGATTGTTTCTTTTGGGTAAGTTTTTTTGCCCATTTTCTGATATTTGAGAAATAGACCCCATGTCAAATTTATCTAAATTGTATCGTTCTATGAGGGAGATTAGAATATTGGCATATTTTGGATTCGTTGCATAACCCGCAGATTTTAATCCCTTTGCCCAATTTTTATAATCTGATTTACTCAATTCAAATAGAATAGAATAACGCTGGTTCTCTCTTAAAAAATCGCTGTGATCCGCATAACTATCAAAAACACTTGGATATGCCCTAAAACACTCTTGCGGTCTATCATCATCAGCATATATGGTCTTTCCATTCCAATTGCCCTTACACTTGATTCCAAAATGATTGTTGGCCTCTTTTGCCAAGCGGCTATTCCCACTACTGCTTTCTAAAATTCCTTGTGCCAAAGTAATTGATGCAGGGACCCCACTTCTCATCATTTCTTCCATAGCCAAAGAAGAATATTCTTCAATGTAGGCTTGAGTAGTCATTTTCTGAGCAAATGATAAGAAAGTCAAACCCGATAGAATAATCAAGAATAAAATACGTTTCACTTTTTCAAACCAAAATGTTTTTTGGTTAATGATTTTTTAAAGTTATAAACTTGTAAACGGAATTATGGATATTATCCAAAAATCTAAACAGATCGTCTTAATTCTCATTATTTTAATTAGTGGACATTGTTCTTTTGCTCAATTCATCCCCCCAGCAGATTGGAAGGTTGAGTTTGAAAAATCACCACAAAAAATTGGTGAGGAAATAAATTTAATTTTCTCTACTGACATTCCTTCAGGTTATCACATTTATTCAAATGATTTTTCTGAAGATTGCCCACCCAAAAAAGCGGAATTCCATTTTGAGTTAAATGAATCTTACAAACTCTTCGGAGAGCCTATCCCCGAGGGAATGCATCATTATATTGATGATGTTTTCCGTTGCGAAGTATCTGATTTTGAAAACGAAGCTATTTTTAAACAAGGCATTCTTATTCAGTCAAATAACATCATCATTAAGGGACTATTGACTTATCAAATGTGTTCGGAATCAGGATGTGTAGATCATGAATATCCATTTGAAATACAAGCAATAATAAAAAGTGGCGAACCAACTCAACCAACTAAACCAAAGAATGATAAAATTCCTGAAATAGTAAAAAATGAGCCTCAGGGAGATCAAAAAGATGATAGCAGCCAAATAACTGAACTGAATACACAAAAAATAGCAACCCAAAATAACGATACGGACAGTTTTTTAAACAAAATTCAAGCGTATAAATTTAAAGAAAATGGAGAAGTTGGAACTTGCAAAAAATGGGAACCACTTTTTCCAGCGGCCAATCACTCATCAGATAAGTCTTGGTTACTTTTCTTTATTTTTTCTTTTGCAGCTGGGCTCGTAGCACTACTTACACCATGTGTATTCCCTATGATCCCTATGACAGTTTCCTTTTTCATGAAGGACAATCAAAGTAGAGCAAAAAGTATAAGAAATGGTATTCTATTTGGTCTAAGTATATTGGGAATTTATGGTTTAATCGGCGCTTTTGTTGCCATTACAAAAAATGTTGATTTTGCACATTGGCTCAGCACACACTGGCTGCCTAATGTTACATTTTTTATTATTTTCTGGATTTTTGCTGCCTCTTTTTTCGGTGCTTTTGAAATTGCCTTGCCTTCACGTTTCATTAATAAAATTGATACACAAGCGGATAAGGGTGGATTGATTGGTGTATTTTTCATGGCATTTACTATTGTCTTGGTCTCATTTTCTTGCACAGGACCAATTGTAAGTTCGGTTTTGGTAGAATCTGTCCAAGGAGGATCTAGGTTAAAACCATTTATTGCTATGATTGGGTTTTCTTTGGCTTTTGCACTTCCCTTTGGTCTATTCGCCATTTTCCCAAAATGGTTGAATAACTTACCTAAATCTGGAGGATGGTTGAATAGCGTAAAGGTAGTTCTGGGTTTTGTTGAATTAGCACTTGGACTTAAGTTCTTGAGCGTCGCTGATCAAACCTATCATTGGCATTTACTTGATAGACATGTGTACATTTCCTTATGGATCGTCATATTCAGTCTTATGGGAATTTATCTCTTGGGAAAAATAAAATTTGCTCATGATAGTGACTTGCCTTATCTCAAAGTGCCTAGATTGCTATTTGCGATTTTGACATTTTCTTTTGTAGTTTACCTTATCCCAGGTATGTGGGGAGCACCACTCAAATCACTTGCAGGTTATTTACCGCCTATGAGTTCTCTAGAATTTGATGTTCGAAGAATTGTAAAAGAGGAGTTGGGCAGTGACAAAAAACTGTGCGAAGTTCCGGCTTACAAAAGCGATGGATTACACATTCCACACGAGTTACCCGGATATTTTGATTGGGAACAAGGTCTACTTTGTGCAAAAAAGCTGAATAAGCCTGTATTTATTGATTTTACAGGACATGGCTGCGTAAACTGCAGAAAACTGGAAGATCAAGTATGGAGTGACCCAAAAGCAAAAGGGACACTTCGAGAAAATTTTGTCATTCTATCTTTATATACAGATGACAAAGAAATTGTATTACCAAGACAGGACCAGTTTAAGTCAGCCTTTGATGGAAGATTAGTAAAAACGTTAGGCAAGAAAAATACCTATATTCAATTTTGTTTTTTTGGCTCCAATCAGCAACCGCAATATGCTATCTTAGACGACAAGGCCAATTTGCTCACACCCACTGTTTCTTATGATGACGTAAACGATAGCAAAAAATTTATTGACTATTTGGAAAATGGTTTGAAGGCCTTCAATAAAACTAGATAAAAATGAAATACATTGAACAACATTTTACCGAAGCAAAAGATGTTTTAGAACAATTTATTGCAAATGCTGACAATTTCATTCAGATTGAAAAAGCAGGCAATATATTGGTTGAATCCTTAAATAGAAATGGTAAAATATTGAGTTGTGGTAATGGTGGTTCTATGTGCGATGCAATGCATTTTGCCGAAGAATTAACAGGTAGATACAGAGAAAATAGACCAGCTATTGGGGCAATTGCAATCGCGGATCCTTCACACCTAGCTTGTGTCGGAAATGATTACGGTTATGATTATGTTTTTTCAAGATATATTGAAGGTATTGGAAGAAAAGACGATGTTTTACTGGCCATTAGCACAAGCGGAAATTCTCAAAATGTTGTAAATGCAATATTACGTGCCAAAGAAAAGGGTATGAAAACCATTGGACTAACAGGCAAGTCGGGTGGAAAGATGGCAAATCTTGTAGATGTCGAAATCAGAGCGCCAAAAAGCCAATTTGCTGATCGGGCGCAGGAAATACATATTAAGGTAATACATAGCCTTATTGATTTTATTGAAAGGAATTATCTCTAGTTTTTTCCAACCACACAAGATGGTTAGTTTCTTCTCTTCCCATTAAAATGATGACTTTATTGTCTTGTATAACTTCAAAGTCGAATATACTATTTGGTGGTAAATTTATTTTCGCCCATTTTTCTTTAATAAACAGATGTTCATTTTGAATTATAGCCTTGTAAATGACGCCCAAACTATCCAACAAAAAAATGGATGTGCTATCAGCCTTACCGTAAATTGCAAAATTGACAAAATTTGTAGTAGGTTTTAAATTTTGCAATTCTAACAGTCTTGGTTTATCCTCCAAAACATTTGTAGGGTTCGTAATCCAAAACTCATTTTCATTACAAAGAACCAAGATATTATTTGATTTATATTGTTCAACTTTTTGAATGGTTTTTGCAAAATCTTTCTCTTGGATCGCCAGTTTTTCCAGTTTTCCTGATAAATTTTGATAAACCTTCCATTGCCTAAGAATATTTCTTTTCCCCCAAGCAAATAAGTAGTAAATATTCTTTTCTTGGTTTTTATAAATCAAAAACCTTGGTTTTTCTCCAAGAGAAGGTTTTAAAAAATCCGCTGATAGATGGACACCTTTGCCTGAATAGAATTTTTGAAATCCTAAAACATTGTTTTGTGCCGACAATATAGTTTTACCAAATATTGATTTAGCAGCTATTCCTTCGAAATTTCCATTTATGATCTTATATAAGTTTTTGGAATCGTCTTCAATAGAAAAAATGCCCTCTTTATTGGAAAAATAAAGTATTGATTTTATTCTTTCAAAATCAAAATCTTCTGTTTTTTTCGATATTGAATGGCGATGAACTTCTCTCAACTCAGCGACTTTCTCCTCTTTAAAACCTTTATTTTGACAAGCACAAAGGCTAAATATTATTAAAAAATTTAGCCTGTGAACAAAAAAACCCATATCCAAAGATATGGGTTGGTTGTGTTAAGTTTAAGAAATATTATAACGAACTAACGAGCTTTGATAGTTTACTTTTAAGATTGGATGCTTTGTTCTTGTGAATTATATTTTTTTTCACCAATCGGTCCAATTTGGACTGGGTTTCTTTGAACAATGATTCCGCTTCCTCCTTATTTTCGGAGGCTTTAAGCCGCTTGATCCAAGTACGCGTAGTTTTATGCTGGTACTTATTTCTCTCGCGTTTTACCTCATTGCTTCTTATTCTTTTTAGTGCGCTTTTATGGTTGGCCATTTTGAAAAGGTTGACAAAAGTAAGTTTTGAACTTAATTAATACAAACTTGACTTGATTTAATTCCTTTGTAAAAAACCCAATAATACCAGTAGCTTTGCCTTTTTTGATGGAAGATTCGTTTAAAAAAATCATTTCACACTGCAAGGAGTATGGATTTGTATTTCAGAGCAGTGAAATTTATGATGGCTTAGCAGCTGTTTATGATTATGGTCAAAATGGTGTAATGCTAAAAAATCATCTGCGCCAATATTGGTGGAAGAGTATGGTTCAATTACATCAAAATATTGTAGGTATAGACTCTGCAATATTTATGCACCCAAAAACATGGAAGGCAAGTGGACATATAGATGGCTTTAATGATCCTCTAATCGATAATAAAGATAGCAAAAAACGATACCGGGCTGATGTACTTATTGAGGATTATATTGAAAATAAGATTGAAAAGAAAATCCAAAAAGAAATTGAAAAAGCCAAAAAGCGATTTGGTCAAAATTTTGACTTGGAAGAATTTTTAAGAACAAATCCAAATGTTTTAAGAAACCAAGAGAAAAAAAAAGCAATTAATGAGAAACTGAAAAATGGACTAGAAACCAATGATTTACAAATAGTTAGACAGCTTATAATTGACCTAGAAATTGCTTGCCCAATTTCAGGAACAAAAAACTGGACAGAGGTAAAACAGTTCAATTTGATGTATAGCACTCAAATGAATGCTACAGAAAGTGATGAAGCGCTATATTTAAGGCCGGAGACCGCACAAGGCATTTTTTTGAATTATCTTAATGTTCAAAAAACTGGAAGAATGAAACTTCCCTTTGGCATTGCCCAAACAGGTAAAGCTTTTCGAAATGAAATAATTGCTAGGCAATTTATAATGAGAATGAAGGAGTTTGAGCAAATGGAAATGCAATTCTTTGTTAAGCCAGGTGAGCAAAAAGAGTGGTTTGAATATTGGAAAAAGACTAGATTAAATTGGCACACTAATTTAGGCACGCCAAAAGACAAATACCGATTTCACGAGCATACAAAATTGGCTCACTATGCGGATGCAGCAGTGGATATAGAATATCAGTTTCCCTTTGGTTTTAAAGAAGTAGAGGGTATTCACTCCAGAACAGACTTTGACCTTTCTCAACATCAAAGTCATAGCGGAAAAAAAATACAGTACTTTGACAGTATTTCGGAAAAAAGTCAAGTTCCATATGTAATTGAAACCTCCATTGGACTAGACAGACTATTCCTGCTCACAATTTCAGAAAACTTGAAGACTGAAACCCTTCCAAACAGGGAACAAAGAAATGTGCTTTGCTTACCCCCCGCACTTGCGCCAAATCAATTGGCAATACTGCCGCTCCTAAAAAAAGATGGAATGCCAGAAATGGGCAAAAAAATATTTGATGAATTGAAATTTGAATTCAATTGCTATTTTGAGGACAAAGACAGCATTGGAAAAAGATACCGAAGGCAAGATGCGATTGGTACACCATACTGTATAACAATTGATCATGAAAGCATAGAACAGGAAACTGTTACACTTCGTGATAGGGACACCTTACACCAAGAAAGAATCTCAATAAGTGAGTTAAAATCAAGACTTACAGACAAGTTGTCTTTGGCTAAACTATTAGAAAAATTGGAATGAGTATGGAAATAATTGAAAACTATATAGACGGAAAATTAGTAGCACCTAATTCTAATCAGTATATTGATAATTTTTGTCCGTCAACAGGCGAGGTTTATGCCAAAATACCTAATAGTGACATAGATGATGTTCAGAAAGCTGTTGAATCAGCAAAAAACGCTTTCCCGATTTGGAAAAATCTGTCTATTGAAAAAAGATCCTCGTACTTATATAAAATAGCGGATGAAATTGAAAACCAATTCGACCAATTTGCGCATGCAGAAACAAAGGATAATGGCAAACCATTCAAACTTAGCAAACATGTTGATATACCCAGGGCAATAGCCAACTTCAGATTCTACGCAGGAGCAGTTCTGCACTTTGCATCAGAAAGCCACAAGGGAAATCAGGATTTCATTAATTATACCCTTAGAGAGCCCATTGGTGTTGCTGCTTGTATTTCGCCATGGAATTTGCCTCTATATCTCTTTTCATGGAAAATTGCTCCAGCCCTAGCTACTGGCAATACAGTTGTGGCAAAACCTTCAGAGGTTACTCCTTACACAGCTTATCTTCTATCAAAAGTTTGTCAAAAAGTAGGTTTACCAAATGGCGTTCTAAATATAGTACATGGCATCGGGGCCAAAGCTGGACATGCAATGGTTTCACACCCAGATGTTCCAACCATTTCTTTTACTGGAGGCACAAAAACAGGACAGAACATTGCCAAAATAACGGCACCCATGTTCAAAAAATTAAGCTTGGAACTCGGTGGAAAAAATCCTACGATCGTATTTGAAGATTGTCAGATTGAAGAAGCTGTAAAGACAAGTGTCAAAGCCGCTTATACCAACCAAGGCGAAATTTGCTTATGTGGTTCGAGGATTTATGTGCAAAAATCTATTTATCAAAAGTTTAAAAATGCTTTTATAGAAAGAATGAAAACATTACACGTTGGAGAGCCTATGAGCGAGGATTCCAAAATTGGTGCAATTGTTTCAAAACAGCATTACGAAAAAATACTGGAGCACATTGACCTAGCTAAACAAGAAGGTGGAAAGCTCTTATTCGGCGGTAAAACCGTTCAGCCAGAAGGATTTGAGAATGGCTGGTATATTGAGCCCACACTTTTTGAAAACCTAAATGAAAGTAGCAGAACAAACCAAGAAGAGATTTTTGGCCCTGTAGCTACCATTCAACCATTTGAAAACGAAGATGAAGTAATCCAATTGGCCAACTCAACTCCCTATGGGCTTAGCACTTCAATATGGACAAATAATTTGGCCAAAGCCCATCGTGTAGCTGCTAAAGTGAATGTTGGTATTGTTTGGATTAATTGTTGGTTGGTCAGAGACCTACGAACCCCTTTTGGTGGCATGAAGCAAAGTGGTTTAGGAAGAGAGGGAGGTTGGGAAGCCATACGCTTTTTCACAGAGGCAAAAAATGTCTGTGTTTCAACACAAGTGTAACCGAGACAAGCTTTTACTTATTTTTGTCCAATATGGCAGAAGGAATTTGGTACAATACCGATCTCGAAGAAGTTCAAATCTTGGAATATGGTAGAAACTTGCAAGACATTGTAAACAATATCGCCAAACATGAAGACCGATTTGAAAGAAATAGACTTTGTGAATCAGTAGTTGAATTGATGATTTTACTTAATCCCAAAATAAAAGAGGAAGAAAACTATTTACAAAAACTTTGGGACCACTTGCACATAATCAGCAATTTCAGTCTAGATATAGACGGGCCATTTGAATCACCCACAAGGGAAGAATTGGCTCAAAAACCTGAAAAAGTTCCCTATAAAGACATCCGTATAAAATACCGCTTTTATGGTAGAAACTTACAAAAAATGGTAGATTACGCCTGTAAAATGGAGGATGGAGAATTCAAAGACGCTTTTATAAATCA
>CENP01449881.1_pt1 | contig 15923 bp, 14 predicted proteins | sample 361281 | NCBI WGS metagenome assembly CENP01 (sample SAMEA2591122, study PRJEB7988) | marine metagenome | biome: marine biome (ENVO:00000447); feature: deep chlorophyll maximum layer (ENVO:xxxxxxxx); material: saline water (ENVO:00002010), including plankton (ENVO:xxxxxxxx) | depth 70 m
ACCTGCTCTTGAGAAAAATGATGATAATAATGATAATGAAGAGAAAAAATAAATTTTTTTCTCATTCTTGATAACTTATAAAGATAAACCTTGTGTTTATCTTTATTTTTGTATTAATTTTACTGATAATCTCAACAGTTGAACCATTATATTCCTAGAAAAAAAGCATTTATTCTTCTTGAGGACGGAACCATATTTCATGGTAAATCTATTGGCATTGACGGTACATCTTTTGGTGAACTTTGTTTTAATACTGGAATGACAGGCTATCAGGAGATTTTTACAGATCCCTCATATAATGGTCAATTAATGGTAATGGCTAATGCTCATATTGGAAATTATGGAACTAATTTATTTGAAGTAGAGTCAAATTCAGTGAAAATTGCTGGTTTGATTTGTAAAAATTTTAGTTTCAATCATTCAAGATATGGTAATTCTAAACCTTTATTAGATTTTTTAAAGGAAAGTAATATTGTTGCTATTTCTGACGTTGATACTAGAGCTTTGGTTAGTTATATAAGAGATAACGGTAGTATGAATGCAGTTATTACTACAGAAGATATAAATAAAACTGATGAGTTAAAAAAGACCTTAAAATCTGTACCCTCTATGAATGGTTTGGAACTTGCATCAAAAGTATCAACTAAAGAAAGTTATTTTTACGGAGATGAAAATTCACAATATAAAGTTGCTGTAATCGATTTAGGTATTAAAACGAATATTTTAAAAAATTTAGCTAAAAGAGATTGTTTTATGAAAGTTTTTCCTCATACTGCATCTTATGAGGAGATGAATGAATGGAATCCTGATGCTTATTTTATTTCCAATGGTCCAGGTGATCCTGAACCACTTGAAAATCCTATTAAAGTTGCTAAAAAAATTATTGATGAAAATAAACCTCTTTTTGGAATTTGTCTTGGTCATCAAGTAATTGCTTTAGCAAATGAAATAAAAACATACAAAATGCATAATGGCCATAGGGGAATAAATCATCCTGTAATTAATTTAAAAACAGGTAAAGGTGAAATAACTTCTCAAAACCATGGATTTGCAATTGATAGACAACAAACTGAAAACAATAAAAGTATTGAGATCACACACTTGCATTTGAATGATAATACAATTGCTGGTATAAAACTAAAAGATAAGAGTTGCTTTTCTGTTCAGTTTCATCCAGAGGCTAGTGCTGGTCCTCACGATTCATCATATCTCTTTGATGAATTTATAGAAATGATTAATAAATAATAATGAGTAAAATAAAAAGTATTAACGCTAGACAAATTTTTGATTCTAGGGGTAACCCAACAGTTGAGGTGGATGTAATAACTGAAAATGGATCGTTCGGGAGAGCTGCTGTTCCATCTGGAGCTTCAACAGGCGAACATGAAGCGGTTGAATTGAGAGATGGAGAAAACGATTACATGGGTAAGGGTGTATCATTGGCAGTTAATAATGTAAATAATGTAATTGAAAATGCTCTTGTTGGAGAATCAGTGCTTGATCAAGAAAAAATTGATAAAGCAATGATTGAATTAGATGGTACTGAAAATAAGTCAATTTTAGGTGCCAATGCTATATTAGGTGTTTCCTTGGCTGTTGCTCACGCAGCTTCAAACTACAACAATATTCCATTATATAAATATTTAGGTGGAGATAGTGCAAATACACTACCTGTTCCAATGATGAATATTATTAATGGTGGTTCGCACTCTGATGCTCCAATTGCGTTCCAGGAATTTATGATTATGCCTGTCGAGGCAGAAAATTTTACTCATGCTATGAAAATAGGCTCTGAAATTTTTCATCACTTAAAAAAAATACTTCATTCTCGTAACCTAAGTACTGCTGTTGGTGATGAAGGGGGTTTTGCCCCTGCCTTAGACTCAACTGAAGATGCTTTAGATACAATTATTAAAGCGATAGAATCAGCTGGCTACAGAGCGAGAACAGAAGTTATGATAGCATTAGACTGTGCTTCTTCAGAGTTCTATGAAAATGGTATTTATAATTATACAACTTTTGAGGGTAATAGTGGAAATAAATTTAGCTCAAAAGAACAAGCTGAATATTTATCTAATTTGGTAGAAAAATATCCTATAATTTCAATTGAAGACGGTATGGATGAAAATGACTGGGAAGGATGGAACTATTTATGTAAAATTTGTGGTGATAAAGTGCAATTAGTTGGAGATGATTTATTTGTAACTAATGAGAAAATATTACAAAGAGGAATCGATGAAAAAGCAGCCAATTCTATTTTAATTAAAGTAAACCAAATTGGCACCTTGACTGAAACTATTAATACTGTAAAATTAGCTCAGTCAAATGGGTTTACAACCGTTATGTCTCATAGATCAGGTGAAACTGAAGATACAACCATTTCTGATTTAGCAGTCGCTCTTGGAACTGGACAAATTAAAACAGGATCAATGTCAAGATCTGATAGAATGGCTAAATACAATCAATTACTAAGAATTGAGGAAGAGCTAGGAGGAAAAGCTACTTATTTAAAGAGGAAAGCTTTTAAATTTTAGTTATTTTTACATTATAAAATTTTATAATGAGCGATAAAGCTAAACTGATTTTTGATGGTAAAGAACATCTTTTTGATGTTGTTAAGGGTTCAGAAAGTGAAAAAGCATTGGATATTTCTTCTCTTAGAAGCGATCTAGATCTTATTACAATTGACCCTGGATTTAAGAATACTGGCTCATGTAAAAGTGCTATAACTTTTCTTGATGGTGAAAAAGGTATACTTCGTTACAGGGGCTACTCAATTGAAGATCTTGCTAAGAATGCTGATTTTTTACAAGTTGCCTTTCTGCTTATCAACGGTGAATTGCCAACCAAAGAAGAATATGTAAAATTAATAAATGATATAAATGAAAATGCAATTGTTGATGAAGATTTAAGAAAGATCTTAGAAAATTTTCCAAAATCTGCTCACCCCATGGGTATATTATCTTCATTAACTAGTGCCTTAATTGCTTTCAATCCAGAAAAGAAAATGAGTCTGAAGAATATCGAAGACGATAGAGAGTATATGTACAATTCAATTGTGAAGTTATTGGCTAAAATTCCTATCCTAGTGGCATGGGTACACAGAAGAAGAAAAGGATTGCCATTAAATTATGGTGATTATAATGCAGGTTATGTTGAAAACATTACTAAAATGATGTTTCAAGTCCCTAATCAGGATTATGTTGAGAATAAAACAGTGATTAATACCATGAACAAATTATTAATTCTTCATGCTGATCATGAGCAGAACTGCTCTACATCAACTGTTAGAATAGTGGGTTCTTCTGAGGCTAGTTTATTTGCTTCTGTTTCTGCTGGTATTTCGGCCTTGTGGGGAAGACTTCATGGTGGAGCAAATCAAGCAGTTTTAGAGATGCTTGAAGCAATAAAAAATGATGGTGGTGATACGAAAAAGTATATGTCAAAAGCTAAAGATAAATCCGATTCATTTAGATTAATGGGCTTTGGTCACAGAGTTTATAAAAATTTCGACCCTAGAGCAAAAATCATTAAAGTTGCAGCACATGAAGTTTTAAAAGATTTAGGAATTGATGATCCTATTCTAGACATAGCAAAGTCACTTGAAGAAGAAGCTTTAAATGATCCTTATTTTACTCAAAGAAAGCTTTATCCCAATGTAGATTTTTATTCAGGTATAATATACAAAGCCTTAAAAATTCCAAAAGAGATGTTCACTGTAATGTTCGCCCTAGGTAGATTGCCCGGATGGATTGCACATTGGAGAGAAATGAGAATGAATAATGACCCTATTGGTAGACCAAGACAGGTTTATGTTGGTTCAACTCATAGAACATTTAAAACATAATTAATAGATAATTACCTTTTTTATGGTGATTCAAAATTTCATAAGGAAAAAGATAGATACTTTTCTAAAAAATAATTATTCTCTCAATAATGTTAAGTATGATATTAATTTAACAAAAAAAGGATTTGAGGGCGATTATACAATTGTATTATTTCCGTTAATCCCTTTATTAAAAAGAAAACCTATTGAAATTTCTGAGGAAATAATTGAATATTTAAAGTCTGATGAAAATATTGTTGAAAAACATAATTTAATTCAAGGATTTTTAAACATTACTTTAACAAATCAATTTATTACTAACTTTTTTAATGCACATAAAAATGAATTAAAAACTCAGAAAAATCTATTTCTTATAGAGTATTCATCTCCAAACACAAATAAACCTCTGCATCTAGGACACATCAGAAATATTTTGTTAGGTGATTCAATTTCAAGGATTTTTAAATATGCTGGTGATGAAGTTCATCAAACACAAATTATTAATGATAGAGGAATTCATATTTGTAAATCTATGGTTGCTTGGTTGAAATACGCGAATAATTCTTCACCAGAAATTGATTTAATTAAGGGTGATCATTATGTAGGTAAGTATTATGTGAAATATAATCAACAATTTGAAATAGAAGTAAAAGAGCTGATAAAAAAAGGTCTTAGTGAAGATGAGGCAAAAAAAAGTGCTCCTATTTTTATTGAAGCTCAAGAAATGTTACTAAAATGGGAGTCTAATGATAAAGAAGTTTTAGATTTGTGGAATAAATTAAATTCTTGGGTATATGATGGGTTTAACGAAACTTATAAATCATTAAGTGTTGATTTTGATTCATTATACTATGAGAGTCAAACATACCTAACAGGAAAAAAAATTATTGAGCAAGGATTAGAAAAAAATATTTTTTTTAAGAAAAAAGATGGTTCGATTTGGGTTGATTTATCAGAACAAGGTCTTGATCAAAAAATTTTAATAAGAGCTGATGGAACCTCTGTCTATATTACTCAAGATATTGGGACAGCTTTCTTGAGATACAAAGATCATCCAGATATGCTTGGTATGATATATACAACAGGAAATGAACAAGATTATCATTTTAATGTTTTGTTTGAAATTCTAAAAAAATTAAAGTACCCTTGGGCAAAAAAGTTAAAACATTTAAGTTATGGAATGGTAGATTTACCCTCTGGTAAAATGAAAAGTAGAGAAGGTACTGTAGTTGATGCTGATGATTTAATAAATCAAATGATTAATAAATCTAAAGAAATTTCAGAGTCATTAGGCAAAATTAATGATTTGAATGATGAAGAAAGAGGTAAGCTTCATAGAACTATTGCCCTAGGCGCATTAAAATATCATATTCTTAAAGTTGATCCAAAAAAAAGAATCTTGTTTGATCCCTCAGAATCTATTGATTTCAATGGAAATACTGGTCCATTCATACAGTATACTTATGCAAGAATTCAATCACTTTTATCAAAGGATTATGGCAACTTCAAAAATGATTCGTATACAGATTTTAATTTAAAAGAGAGGGAAATTATCATAACCCTTGATCAATTTGATTCAGTATTAATAAATGCATACAATATATTAAACCCTTCTCTAATAGCAAACTACACCTATGATTTAGTAAAACAGTTTAATTCTTTTTATCAATTATATTCCATTGTCGGCAAACAACCAGTAAATTCTTTTAGATTAGCATTATCGAAAAAGGTTGGCGATCAAATAAAATTATCAATGAGCTTACTAGGAATTGATTGCCCAGAAAGAATGTAAAAAAAACCACTCAAAATGAGTGGTTTTCTTTATTATGGTTAGTGTTTCTGTGTTTATTTGTCGCTAACTGCTAGGTTATAGATAACTAAACCGAAACCGATTTTGTTAACTGCATCACCTACGTTGTAAACAACTTCCATGTTCCACCCTAAAGCATCAACGAAGTCATACCATCCGTCAGTACCAATCATATATCCAATCGGATAGATTGCCCAACCTACAAGTACAAACCACTTAAGAGCATTGAATGCGTCTAGAACAGCACCACCTGCTTTTTGAGCAAGTTGACCTGCGCTACCAAACCATAAGATGTAAACAATAACAAAGTATGAAATACCTGAGATTGTTCCCCAAACTACAGCATCACCAAGTCCTGATTCACCGATATATCCTGTTACAAGCATAATTGTTGACAGTAATATCAAGTTCCACATTAAACTTTTTTGTGCTCCCGCTTTTTGTAATATTAAATAAAATTCAACACACATTAATGGAACTGTTAAAATCCAGTCTACATATCTAAAAAATGTTACTGATTCTCCAGAAACAGAAGCATCTCTCATGTAGTAGTAGTGTACAGCAGCTATAAATGTGATAAGCCCTGACACTAGGATTGAAGTTCTCCATTTAGCACCCCCAGCATCTAATGATAAAAAGAAAAATGCTGATGCAGCCATCATGGCCATAGTACCAATGAAAAACGTAAAGCTTACTAGATCGTTAGGAACGTCAAGTAAGAAAATGTTTAAAAAATTTTCCATAATAATAATTAATTTTGGTTTTTAATGGCCCTAAAATAGTAAAATCTAATTTAATAACTACTTTTATCTCAAAAAAAAAGGTAAAATGTTAAGAATTTCTCAATCATCGGGAGAAAAGTTATTCACATTTATAATAATTTTTGCAATAGCTTATAATTTTATTAATTCAATATACAGTGAATCAATAGGTTACATTTCAATACTTGCAATATTATTTTTTGGGATAATTCATGGAGCTAATGACATACATTTAATTTTAAAAAGTCAGTCAAAAAGTTCAGGCTATTTAAGAACAACCTTTTACTATGTTCTGGTTATTTTAGCTGCAACACTTGTTTTTTATATTTTTCCAGGAATTTCTCTATTGTTTTTCGTTCTGTTTAGTTGTTATCATTTTGGAGAACAGCAATGGTCAATAATTAATAAGAATTTTGACAATAAAATTTATTTTTTTAGTTACGGACTATTCGTTTTTACACTTCTTTTCTACTTTAATATTGAAGCTGTTATTGATATAATTTCTAAAATTTCAAATCTTGAATTATTATATGAATATTTTGAATACTTATTCTATCTTTCTTCAATTATCCTGACCTTCACAACTTTAATTTATTTCAATAAATTAAAAGATCAACTCATTTTTCAGATTTTACTTTTTATTATTATGATTTTTTCATTCAAGTCTTTTGATTTGATAGATGCTTTTGCCTTTTATTTTGTTCTATATCATAGCATTCCATCAATCTTTGAGCAAACTGAATATTTGTTTGGAGAAATCTCTTTTAAATCAATTCTAAAATATTTTAAATCAGCCTTATTGTATTGGTTCTTTGCCATTTTTGGCCTCATTATTTATTATTATTTAAACCAAGCAAACGAATTAAGTTTAAATTTATTTTTTTCTTTTTTAGCTGCAATAACTTTTCCACACGTGATTGTTATTTTAAAAATGAAAAAGAATTAAATTAAACTGATTAAGTATTAAATTTGTAAAATGTTTAGTAACCTTACTGAAAAACTTAACTCAGCACTACATGTTCTTAAGGGACATGGGAAGATTACCGAAATCAATATTGCCGAAACTTTAAAAGAAGTCAGAAGAGCTCTTTTGGATGCTGACGTAAGTTTTAAAATTGCTAAAGACTTTACTAATAATGTCAAACAAAAGGCATTAGGTCAAAATGTATTAACTGATCTTCGTCCAGGTCAATTAATGGTTAAAATAGTAAAAGATGAACTTACTGAATTAATGGGTGGCGATCAACAAGGCATAAATTTATCTTCGAACCCAACTATTATTTTATTAGCTGGATTACAAGGATCTGGAAAAACAACATTCAGTGGTAAACTAGCTAATTATTTAATCAAAAAAAAGAATAAGAATCCACTCTTGGTTGCTTGTGATGTATACAGACCAGCGGCAATTGATCAATTAAAAGTTTTAGGTGATTCTATCAATGTCCCTGTTTACACTGAAGAAAATAAAAATCCAGTTAGTATTTCTAAAAATGCATTGAAATATGCAAATGAAAACTCACACGACTTAATTATTGTTGATACTGCTGGTCGATTAGCTGTTGATGAAGTTTTGATGACTGAAATTATAAATATTAAGGATCAGATTAATCCTAATGAAATTTTATTTGTAGTTGATTCTATGACTGGTCAAGATGCTGTAAATACTGCAAAAGCATTTAATGACTTATTAAATTTTGACGGTGTTATATTAACAAAGTTAGACGGTGATACTCGAGGTGGTGCAGCATTAACAATTACATCAGTAGTTGATAAGCCAATAAAATTTATCGGAACTGGTGAGAAACTTGATGCTCTCGATTTATTTTATCCTGAAAGGATGGCTGACAGAATTCTTGGAATGGGAGATGTGGTATCTTTAGTAGAGAAAGCTCAAGAAGTTTATGAAGAAAAGAAAGCAAGAGAGATAAGTAAAAAAATTGCAAAAAATAAATTTGGTTTTGACGACTTTTTAAGTCAAATAAATCAAGTAAAAAAAATGGGAAATCTAAAAGATACTCTCAGTTTAATCCCTGGCGCTAATAAATTAAAAGATGTAGATATAGATAACGATTCATTTAAGCACACAGAGGCACTAATTTATTCAATGACACCCTATGAAAGATCGAATCCTAAAATTATCAATCATAGTAGAAAAAAAAGAATTGCTAAAGGAGCCGGAAGAGATGTTCAAGAAATTAATGCCCTGATTAAGCAATTTGATCAGATGTCAAAAATGATGAAAATGGTGCAATCAGGTGGTGCTGGAAAATTAATGCAGATGATGAACAACTTAAAAAATTGATATGCAATTATTAGACGGCAAGTTTATATCCAACAAGATAAAAGAAGAAATTATAGAAGAGGTAGAAGCTCTCAAAAAAAATGGTGAGAGACCACCTCACTTAGCAGCTATTTTAGTAGGAAATGATGGAGCATCATTAACTTATGTGGGAAGTAAAGTTAGATCCTGTGAACAAATAGGCTTTGATTCAACACTTATCAAATTAGATGAGGATATTTCTGAAGATAAACTTATAGCTAATATTAATAAATTAAACAATGACTCAGATATTGATGGATTTATTGTTCAACTACCATTACCAAAACATATAGATGAAGAAAAAGTTTTAAAACTAGTCGATCCATCCAAAGATGTTGATGGATTTCATCCATATAATTTTGGCAAAATGGCTCAAAATTTAGATTCTTTTATACCTGCAACACCCCACGGAATTATCGAGCTAATTAAAAGGTATAATATTGAAACAGAGGGAAAGCACGTCGTTGTCATTGGTAGAAGTAATATTGTTGGAAGACCAATCAGTATTCTACTAAGTAATAAATCTAATCCTGGAAATTCTACTGTTACATTAGTACACAGTAGAACTAAAGATATTTCTTTTTATACAAAAACTGCAGATATTTTAGTTGTTGCACTAGGAATTCCTAATTTTCTAAAATCTGATATGATTAAAAAAGATGTTGTTGTTATTGATGTTGGTATTACAAGAGTTAAAGATCTTAGCAAAGAAAAAGGATATAAAATTGTAGGAGATGTAGATTTTGAATCTGTTAAACTTAAATCAAGTTTTATCACTCCGGTACCTGGAGGTGTTGGTCCAATGACCATAGCTATGCTTTTAAAAAATACTCTGAAAGCAAGAAAAATTCAATAATTATTTCTCAAATAGTTGGTTAATATTTTTGAATGTTTTGAATTCCAAAGCATTTCCTGAAGGATCTTTAAAAAACATTGTTTTTTGTTCACCTGCTTGTCCTTCAAATCTAATGTATGGTTCTATTATAAATTTTACTTTATTTCTAATTTTTTTTTCGAAATTTTCAAATACATCCCAATCCAGAACTATACCGAAGTGGGGGACTGGAACACTTTTACCATCTACACTATTTTCATTGAGAATGTTTGCTTTTGATGAATCAATATGTAAAACTAATTGGTGGCCAAAAAAATTGAAATCAACCCAATGATTACTGCTTCTACCTTCTTCGCAACCTAAAATTTCTCTGTAAAAGTATCTTGTTTCGGTAATTTCTTTAACGGGAATGGCAAGGTGAAATGGGTTTAATAATGACATGTTTAAATATTTATAGTTCGAATTTATTAATTATAATTTAAACAGGATATATTTGAATTTTGTATAATGAAAAATTTTGAAATTGCCAATTTACCTGTCATGGAAACCTTTTTTTCAATTCAAGGAGAAGGTTATCATACTGGCCAGTCATTCTACTTTATAAGACTAGCTGGATGTGATGTTGGATGCCATTGGTGTGATGTTAAGGAAAGTTGGGACTATAATAAACATCAATTTCTTGCAATAGATAAAATTGTCAAATTAGTAAATAAAAATTCATCTCAGGTCATTATTACTGGAGGAGAGCCACTAATGTGGGACTTAAAAAAACTAACCGATGATTTGAAAATAAATAATATTAAAGTTCATTTAGAAACTTCAGGAGCATATGATTTAACTGGCACTTATGATTGGATATGTTTATCACCAAAAAAAAGAAAATTACCAAAAAAAGAAATCTATAAAAAAGCAAATGAGTTAAAAATTATTGCATATAATAAAGATGATTTTAAGTTTGCCTTGCAAGAGGAGAAAAAAGTAAATGATAACTGTAAATTATTTATCCAACCAGAGTGGAGTAAATTTGATGAAATAAAAAAGGATGTTGTTAAGTTCGTTAAAGAAAATCCAAAGTGGAGTGTTTCTTTACAGACACATAAATATCTTGAAATTGACTAATTATAAATAAGATATTTTTCTCTGATTTTTTTGAATTTTATAATATCATCCTTCCATGTTTCTTTAATTTTTTTGATACTTATTCCATCTTTAATTTGATGTTCTAAATTTTTTGTTCCAGCAAGTCTATGAAAACCAGATCTAAAAAAGTTTTCCTTATCATTAGAATTATTATATGCATAGATTAACCATTCTAAATTTATACTATTTAAAAAATTAGATTTTCTTAAATCAAAACCATAACATGTTTTTCCATTATGTTTGGGGTTTTTTGCACCAATATTTGGTTCAGGGTTAAATTTAAAATCCAAATTATTCCAATTTGGTGAGCCTACAACTTGAAACTGCATGTTAGTTCCTCTTCCCACACTGACTGGAGTCTGCTCAAAAAAACATAAAGAAGCATAAAGATTTATAGATTTTAAATTAGGTAAGTTTGGTGATGGTTTTATTTTTAATGGTAAAACCATTTCTCTTTTAAAATCAGCCATTGGAATGACTTTTAAATCAGCTTTTTTTATGGTCCAACCTTCATCATTTATCATTTTAGCATATTCACCTATGGTCATCCCATATAGAATTGGAACTGGATGTAAACCTACAAAACTCATTGAGCTAGATTCCATGACCGGCCCGTCAATTGTGTTTGCGTTTGGATTTGGCCTATCTAGCACAATAAGTTTTATATCATTCTCTGCACAACTTTCCATAATATAATGGAGAGTTGACAAATAAGTATAGAACCTGACTCCAACGTCTTGTAGATCAAACAACATTACATCGATACCTTTGATATCTTCCGCACTTGGTTTTTTCTTTTTACCATACAGAGAAATAATAGGGATACCTGTCTTTTTATCTATACTGTCATCAATTTTTTCACCAGCATCCAAATCTCCTCTGAAACCGTGTTCAGGTCCGAAAATAGCTTTGATACTTACTCTACGATTTAATAAAGAATCTACAAGATGTGTTTTTTTATCTTTCTTAAAAAAAACTGAACTCTGGTTTGAAACGATTCCTATATTTTTAGTTTCTATGAATTTTATATAATTATCTAAATCATATAATGCTTCAATTTTAGAATTTTGAGAATAACAAAAACCAAATAGATTAAAAAATAAAGTAACTTTAATTATTAAAAAAATTATATTATTTCTTGAAAGTTGATAAGTTCCTGACATCAAAGATTTTTAAACACAAAAGATATAAAAAAAGCATATCATCGCCTATTTTAAAAATTTCAAAATTTTCAGTAGTGATAAGCGTAATTGTTATGCTTATTGCTATTTCTACTGGATTTGGTATACAAAATGAAATAATGAGTAAGTTCTCAAACTTATTTGGAGATGCTAGTATTTCTCAATATGGCTCTGAATTTTTTAATACATCTGAAAATATAGATAATAGTAAAATAGAGATTGAAAAAATTAAAAATCTTAATGAATACTATAGTGTAAATAAAGTTATTTATTCAAATGCAATTATTCCAAATAAAACATCTTTCTCTCCAATAGTATTGAAGGGGGTAGAAAAATCTAATCCGATTTTTTCTGAGTTTGGAATTAAATCTGATTCCTTAAAAAATAATCAAGCTTTTATCTCACAAACTCTAAGGAATTTATTAGGTGTCAATAAGGGTGATAAAATAAAAGTATTTTTTTATCATAGTGATAAAAATCCTATCATACGTTCACTTGAAATTCTTGATGTTTATGAAACAGGAATTAAAGAATTTGATGATAAATTTTTAGTAACAGATATTGAATTTTTAAGAACAATTAATAAATGGGGTCAAAATAGTTTTGGTATTGTTGAAATTCAATATACTTCTTTTAATAATGAAATTTATAACTACATTGATCCTCAATACTCATTGACTATAAATCAAGATAAGTTCAGTGAGATTTACAATTGGATTTCTTTATTTGATACCAATATTTATATTGTAATTGTACTTATGATTTTAGTTAGTGGAATAAATATGATTACCGTTTTGTTAATTACTATTTTAGATAAAACCAATTTCATTGGTACTGTAAAAATTCTGGGTGCTAATAATAAAATGGTTAGAAAAATTTTTATAAGAAACGGCATGAGCCTTGTTTTTAATGGTTTAATCGTTGGCAATGTTATTGGAATATTGGTTCTAATTCTTCAAAAGAATTATAAAATTGTCAGTCTTGATGCTTCCACATATTACATAAACTATGTTCCTATTGATTTAAACATATTATATATTTTACTATTAAATATTTTCATAATCATTTCATGTTTTATTTTTCTACAAATTCCTATTAGATTTATTTCTAAAATTAAACCTAATATAGCCTTGAAAATGAATTAATATAATTTAAATTTGGCTTGTGAATTATTTCAATAATATTCTAGAAACAATAGGTGATACCCCCCTAGTTAAGTTAAATAATGTAACAAAAAATGTTGATGCATTGGTTTTAGCAAAAGTAGAATATTTTAATCCTGGCAGCTCGGTAAAGGACCGGATGGCAGTAAAAATGATAGAAGATGCTGAAAAAGATGGAAGATTAAAGCCTGGCGGAACAATAGTTGAGGGTACATCTGGGAATACTGGAATGGGATTGGCTTTAGCAGCTATCGTTAAAGGATATAAGTTAATCTGTGTATCTACAGACAAACAATCTAAAGAAAAATTTGATGTTTTAAGAGCAGTAGGTGCAGAGGTTATCATTTGCCCTACTAATGTTGATCCTGATGACCCAAGATCATATTATTCAATCTCTAAGAGAATTAGTGAAGAAACTCCTAATTCTTGGTATGTTAATCAATATGATAATCCATCTAATTCATTGGCACATTATCTTTCAACTGGACCTGAGATTTGGGATCAAACGGACGGAAAAATTACACATTTTGTAGTTGGGGTTGGAACTGGTGGAACGATTTCAGGAGTTGGAAAATTTTTAAAGGAAAAAAATCCGAATATAAAAGTTTGGGGAATTGATACTTATGGATCTGTATTTAAAAAATATCATGAAACTGGGATTTTTGATAAAAATGAAATATATCCATATATAACAGAAGGTATTGGAGAGGATATTTTACCAAAAAATGTGAATTTTGATATAATAGATGGTTTTGTGAAAGTAACGGATGAGGATGCTGCGAGATATGCTAGATTATTGGCAAAAAAGGAAGGTATTTTTGCAGGTTATTCTTGTGGAGCGGCTATAAAAGGTTTAGAATTATTAAAGAATAATTTTAATACTGATGATGTTGTAGTTGTTTTACTTCATGATTCAGGAAGTAGATATATAGGAAAGGTTTATAATGATGATTGGATGAAAAAAAATGGATTCAAATTGGATTAAAATCTAAAAATCCTACTAGGAAATTCCTGAATGCTTTCAAATCCTCTATCATTAATTGAGCTTAAACCAAAAAGATAGTTATCAATCACAATTCCGTCTAATCTAAAAAAATCAGTTTTCTTAATTTTTCTTTCATATTGCCATACAGGAGAGGTGGTTTCTCTCCAATAAATTTTATATCCACTAATATTTTCATCAGTAGTTTTATCCCATTTAAATTTAACAGAAGGTTCAACAATACCGCCAATTCTCAAATTCTTTGGAGGTGGGGGAGACCAGCCTAGTAATGCTAAATTAATAGCATTGACCGCAGTTAATTTCTTAGCATATTCAAAATTTACTCCTTCAATTACATCGCCATATTTAATGCCATTCTCAAATCGAATATCTTGATGTTGTCTGTTGTAATTTTCATGACTCTCCATAATTCTTACACCTGCAAAACCTAAATCATTGAATGGCCGATGATGTCCGCCTCTCCCAAATCTATCCAATCTATAAATTAAAGTTGGATTCATATCAGGCATATATAACTTAGTGCTTGAGTAAATAAACCGTGCAAGTTGTCTTGAATTTCCGTCAACCTCACCGCCATAAAACCTTCTAGCATTTCTTCTATTTTGACTCTCATTTGCAGGTACTGGTTCAGAAAAAATTCTAAAACTTTTATTATCAATTACACCATCTACACCTTCTATATTTCCAATCATATCATTGTTAAGAATTCCTATGATCTCCCAATTTTTTTCTTTTGCATATTTAGCAAGACCTTTGCCACCGTATAAACCTTGTTCCTCACCAGACAATCCTGTATATATTATTGAATTATCAAATTTATATTTAGATAAAACTCTTGCTGCTTCAATTGTACCTGCCATGCCAGAAGCATTATCATTTGCTCCAGGTGATTCAGATTCAAAATCGTTTGGATCTGAAACTCTACTATCTATATCACCACTCATAATAACATATCGATTTGGATACTTAGTGCCTTTTTGGATTGCAACAACATTATTAATCCAAACATCACGAATTAATCTCCTTCCGTCAGCTTCAAAATAATTTTTTTGAAAAAAAACTTCTAAGCAACCACCACATTCATTTGAAATTTTTACAAATTGAACTTTGATCCATCTTCTGGCAGCTCCAATTCCTCTTGTGTTAGATATTGTATCACTTAAAGTATGTCTAGTTCCGAAGTTTGCTAATACATCAATATCATTTTTAATTCGTTCTGAATCAATTTCCTTTATAATCGAATAAATTTCAGATTTATGAATACTCTGCGAATTGCAGAATAGCCCAAATAAAAAAAAAATCTGAATAAAATATTTCATGCTTAAATTTAGAAACAATATGAATTATTCTCAATAATCATTTTAGAAATCTTTCTTTTTAATTCAATAGGCTTTGGATAATTATGATATTTTAAAAACCTCTTAAGTCCCATCAAAAGAAATTTTTGTTCCTCTTTTTCAGCGAGGGAATAAATTAACTCTTTCGATCTTTTTTCTATTAGTTGTACAGCTTCATACAGGTATAATTGACTCATTGCAATTTGACCTTCCTGATTTTTATCTCCTCTTTTAAAGTTCTTTTCTGTTCTAAGAATTGCTGATTCAGACATATATATATCAATCATAATATCAGCAATTGAAATCAATACTTCTTGTTCATTTTCTAACTCTAGACCGAATTTCTTCATTCCAGCACCAGAAAGCATGAGAAAAATCTTTTTAAGATTTTTAATCATATTTTTTTCTTCTGAAAATAATTCAGAAAAATCTGGAACTTCAAATGAGGGTATTCCTGTAAGTTCTTCTGCTACTTTTTCAGCTTGAGTTATTAAATCAATATGTCCTTTTAATGCTTTTTTGATTAGCATTCCAATTGAAACAAGTC
>CENP01100402.1_pt1 | contig 15882 bp, 16 predicted proteins | sample 361281 | NCBI WGS metagenome assembly CENP01 (sample SAMEA2591122, study PRJEB7988) | marine metagenome | biome: marine biome (ENVO:00000447); feature: deep chlorophyll maximum layer (ENVO:xxxxxxxx); material: saline water (ENVO:00002010), including plankton (ENVO:xxxxxxxx) | depth 70 m
TAAAGAAGAACTCGGTAGTTTAAAAACCAAAAGAGAAATCATTACATCAGAAATAAGCGAACAACATTTAGGCCTCTATGATAGAATAAAAAGCGCCAGAGGAGGAGTTGCAGTTGTTCCTGTTAAAAATCAAAGTTGTGGTGGTTGTCATTCTAAAATTCCTTCTCAGCTTGAAGTTTTTATTAGAGATGGAAATAAATTAACACAATGCAATGTGTGTAGACAAATTCTTTATTGGGATGATAAATAAAAATCTTTGTAATTTTATTCTACAATAGAGTCGTTCGTGTGATTACCTAACTGAATATTAATTAGTTGGGAGGAAAGTCCGAACACCGCAGAACAGGATGCCTCTTAACGAGAGGGGTTTCATTTTTTGGAATACGGAAAGTGCAACAGAAAGTAAACTATTCCTTTTTGGAATACAGGTGAAACGGTAGTGTAAAAGACTACCAGTTTTAGGTGAAAACTTAAAAGCTATGTAAACCCCATCCGGTGCAAGATCAAGTAGGAGAGAAAAAGTTGTTCGCTTTGTTTGACTCTCGGGTTGTTCGCGAGAACTAAATTGTGAAATTTAGTCCAGATAAATGATCACAGTTCTAAGGAATTAGAATACAGAATTCGGCTTATAGAGCGACTCTTTAAAAATTATGTACATTTGGAATGAAATATCATTTGATATAACTTTAGTAAATAAACTTGCTTTAGAATTTAAAGCTACGACTGCAATTGCAAAAGTATTGGCAAATAGAGGTATTACCTCATTAAAATCATCTCTACCTTTTTTCAATCCTAACTTAAATAACTTACATGATCCTTTTTTAATGAAGAACATGGATTTAGTAACAAATATTTTAATTAAATCTATAGAATCAAATGAAAGAATTTTTATTTTTGGTGATTATGATGTTGATGGAACAACAGCTTCTTCTGCTCTATCAATGTTTTTAAATGAATTAGGCTGTGAAACAAAAGTTTATATTCCTGATAGAAAAAAAGAAGGATATGGATTATCAATAAATGGAATTGATGTTGCAATTGATTGGAATGCCGATATTTTAATTACTTGTGATTGTGGGATAAATGCTGTTGAACAAGCAGAGTATGCGAAAAAAAAAAATATTGAATTAATAATTACAGATCATCATTCTCCAGATGATCAAATTCCAAAAATTGATTTAATACTTAATCCAAATCAAAAAGATTGTAAATATCCATTTAAAGGTCTTTGTGGTGGAGCTGTTGCATTCAAACTAATGCAAGGAATTATTAAAAAATTAGGAAAAGACATTGAAATTGCAAATAAGTATCTGGATTTGATTTCATTAGGAACAGCTGCCGATATCGTACCATTGCTTGATGAAAATAGAATAATAATGAAAATTGGTTTAGCGAAGATTAAAAATTCTAAAATATCAGGATTAGTTAAATTATTACAAATAAGTGGGTTATTTGAAAAAGAAATTTCAGTCGGTAGAATAGCATATAATATTGCACCAAGAATTAATGCAGCAGGTAGATTAGGTGATGCAAATAGAGTGGTTAATTTATTCACAACAAAAAGTGAAGTAGAAGCCGTTGAATTAGCTAAAGTTTTAAATGAAGAAAATAAAATAAGACAAAGTATTCAAGAAAGAATGCTTAAAGAAGCAATGAAAAAAATATCAAATGATAAAGAATTTAAAAATGAAAAAGTTTTAATTATATGGGATAAAAATTGGGATGAGGGCTTAATTGGAATTATTGCTTCAAAATTAAAAGAAGAATTCAATAAACCAGCTATTGTACTTTCAATTAAAGATGAAATTGCTAAAGGTTCAGCAAGAAGTATTCTTGGGTTTAATTTATTTGAAAAATTAAAAGAATGTAAAGATAATCTTATTTCATTTGGAGGACATCCAATGGCAGCTGGTTTAAAACTAAATACTAAAGATTTAAATAATTTTAAAAGAAGTTTTGAAAAAATTGCTAAAAATTCACTAAAAAATTCTAATATGAATAAAATACTAGATATTGATGCTGAGATTAATTTTGAAGAAATCAATAATAGATTTATTGATTTTTTAGAAAAAATTGGACCACATGGACCCGGAAACGCAACTCCTAAATTTATAACACGAAATGTCCAAATTTTAGACCAACCAATGTTAGTTGGAAATAAAAAACATCTAAAAATGAAGTTGATAAAAAATAATATATTTTTTAATTCAATAGGATTTAATTTTGGATATAAATATGAAGAATTATTAAAAAAAACGCAAATTGACATTGCATATATAATTGAAAAAAATTTATGGAACGGAAATTCAACAATTCAACTAAATCTAAAAGATATAAAAATTTAATTTATTAATAAATGTCAGCATTAAGAAAAAAACAAAAAATTAAACTTTCTCAAAAAGAAAATAGAAAGAAAATTAATCGATTTTTAATTTTTAGTTTACTTACAATTTCAATTTCATTATTATTTCCTGGTGGAGAACAGTTAGATTATAATTATCAAATTGGTGATATCACAAGAGAAGAGATAGTTGCTGATTTTAATTTCCCAATCCTAAAATCTGAAGATCAACTAGAAAAAGAACTCATTGAAGCAAAAACAAAAGTTCCCTATGAATTTCAAAGAGATCAAAATATATCAATTGATCAAAATCAAAAAATAGAATTTTTTTTTAATGATATTAAAAATTTATCAACTGCCTCAACTAATTATCAACGAACATTACAACTTCTTTGGGAAAAAAAATATGAGGACGATGAAAATAAAGTCAAAACTAACGCAGTAACTGATAGTGCTCTATTTTCAGATCTTAAGGAATCATTTTTAAAAAAATATCCTTTTGATATAGATGACCCTCAATGGATAGAATTAATATCCGAAATAGATCAAAATGGTAATAAAATAGATTTAGATTCTTTAGAACTTATATCTCTTAATATTTCTAAAAATAACTGGGCATATGGTATTTATGATATTCCAAAAAATAATATTATAAGTGAAGAAATCAGTTTATCTATCAATGAAATTTCTGAAATAATAAATAAAGATAATTTTTATGATTTAGAAGAAGCATGGATTCAAGCAAAAAAAGAAGTAAATGTCACCTTTCCAAATGATGAGTTACTAAAAGATTTAATTTATAGTATCATAATTGAATTTATGAAACCAAATCTAATTTTTGATTCTGAAAAAACTGAACGAAATCAAAATAAAACAACTTCGATAATTCCTAGATCAAAAGGAATAATAATGGAAAACGAAAGAATTGTCGATGCTAATATCAGAGTAAATGAAGAAATATTCTTAAAATTAGAGTCTTACCTTTATGCAATCAATCAAAAAGAAAGAAATGAAACTGGACTGTCATTTATTTTACCTTGGATAGGAAGAATATTAATTGTATCCTCAATTTTATCTTTATTTTTTATCTATCTAAAAACATATCGAAATGAAGTTTATAATAAAAATCAAAATCTAATTTTATTTTCCTCACTTTTTTTTCTTATAATTGCATCATCTTACATATTTGTTTTAAGATTTAATTTTTCTGAATATTTGATTCCTTTTACAGTTGGAGCAATGGTCATAACTGTGTTATTTGATGGAAAAATCGCTTTTAATGCATCTATAATTCTTGCTATTTTGGTTGGATTTGTAATTGGTGGAAAACTTGACTTTGCCATTGTAGGACTTTTTACGAGTATGGCAGCCATTTATTCAGTAAGACAATTAAGAACCAGAGCACAATTATTTATCGCAATTTTGTTTATAATTTTAAGTGGGTCAATAGTTATTTTAGGAATTGGTTTAATAAAAAAACTCCAATGGAATATAATTGGTGATAATTTAATTAATATGCTTGTAAGTGGCTTGCTTGCTCCTTTAATTACTTATGGAATCAGTACTTTTTATGAAGTTATTTTTAGAGCAACATCAGATTTAACCCTTTTGGAATTAACCGACTTTAATCATCCACTTTTAAAAAAATTATCTCAAGAAGCAAATGGAACTTTTAATCATTGTATTGTTGTAGGAAATCTTGCGGAATCATGTGCTAACGCAATTGGAGCTAATCCACTTTTAGCCCGAGTTGGAGCATATTATCATGATATTGGAAAGCTTTCTAGGCCTGAGTATTTTGTTGAAAATCAATATGGTGCTGATAATCCTCATGATGAGTTAACGCCATCCTTATCATCAAAAATAATTATTGGTCATGTTAAAGATGGAATTAAACTTGCTAAAGAATATCGATTACCTCCAGCAATAGCAAATTTTATTCCAATGCATCATGGCACATCAAAGATTGACTTTTTTTACAACAAAGCATTAGAAATGTTTGATAATGATTTTTCTAAAATAAATGAAGATGATTTTAAATATCCTGGACCAAAACCAAATACAAAAGAAACAGGATTATTGATGATTTGTGAAGCGGTTGAAGCAGCAGTAAGATCATTAAAAAATCCAACTTTAACAAAGATTGAATCTATGGCTGACAAAATTATTCAAAAAAGATTACAAGAAGGTCAATTAGACAATTGTCCACTTACAATTAGTGATTTAAATAAAATTAAAGGTAACGTAAAAGGGAAATATGGAATGATGTCAGTCTTTAAAGGAATCTATCATTTGAGAATAGAATATCCCAACCAAGAAAAATCTCAATGATTCAGATAAAAACTTTTATTGAGCCAAAACTAGAAAATTTCAATATAAATGAAACTAATTTAAAATGTTTGGTTTTAGATGTTTTAAAATTCCACAATCATAATTCAGCAAAGATATCAATAATTTTTAGCACCTATCAAATTTTAAATGATTTAAAAATTAAATTTTTTAATCTTGATTATTTAACTGATGTTATTGCTTTTAACTTGAATGATGTTAAAGAAAATATTGAGGGTGAAATATACATTTCACCTGAAATAGCTAAAAAAAATGCAAAAAAATTCAATAATTCATTTGATAATGAAATTAAAAGATTAATTATTCATGGTAGTCTTCACTTAATAGGATATTTAGATGATACTAAAAATCAGAAATCAAAAATGAATAATATTGAAAATAAATTTTTGAAAAATAATGTACTTGAATTAATATGTTAGATAATATTTTTTTTCAAATATTTGCTTTTATTATTTTACTTATCTTATCTGCATTTTTTTCAGGAAGTGAAGCTGCTTTTTTTTCTATTGACAAGAAAAAAAAATCTTATAAAAACAAACATCAAATCATAGAATTATTGCAAAAACCTCGTCGTTTGTTAATTGTTCTTTTAACGGGGAATACGATTGTTAATACAACAATGGCGGTTTTAGCAACATTTATTACAGCAAATATTTCTGAAATGTTTGAACTTAATGTAACAGTTTTAATAATTTTTCAAACATTTATTCTTTCAATAGCTATTGTACTAGCTAGTGAAATAACTCCAAAAATTATAGCTATTCAAAATTCAATATCATTTGCTGAAAAAGTTTCAATTCCAATAAAAATATTAATTTGGATTCTTAGCCCTATTGCAGTTCCACTTTATACATTAACAAAGTTTTTATCAAAGATTATACCTGGGAAAAAAGAAAAACTTTTTGAAACTGAAGATGAAATTAAAGCTCTAGCAAATATTGGTGCTAAGACTGGCTCCATCAAATATGATGAAAGTAAAATGATTAAATCTGCTTTAGATTTTTCAAGTACTGTTGTAAAAGAAATAATGGTTCCAAGAATTGATATTATTGGAATTAATATACATAAATCTCTTTCTGAAACAATAAATATCATAAAAAAAAATAATTTCTCTGTTTATCCTTGTTACTCTGAAAATCTTGATAATATTAAAGGCTTTTTATATTCAAAAGATGTTTTACCTCACTTAAAAAAAATAAATCAAAAACTAAAAATTTCATCACTTTGCAGAAAAGTATTTTTTATTCCCGAATCTAAAAATATTGATCAACTATTAAGAGATTTTCAACAAAGAAAAGAAAAAATTGCAATAGTAGTTGATGAATATGGAGGAACTGCTGGTTTGGTAACAGTAGAAGATATAGTTGAAGAAATTGTTGGAGAAATTCGTGATGAATTTGATAAAGAATCACCAATGATATTAGAATTAACAAAACAAAACTGGCTGGTTAATGCAAAAACACCCATCAATATTTTAGAATCTGAACTAAATATTACATTTAACAAAGATAGAGAATATGATACATTGGGAGGATTTTTATTTTATGAATTTGGAAATATTCCGATCGTAGGAAATTTCATCGAATATCAAAATTTAATTTTTAAAATTATTTCTATGGAAGGAAATAGAATTTTAAAAATCAATATAATGAAAAGAGGCTTTAATGAAAAAGATTGAAAATCTTTTGTCTACTATAAAAAAACTTAGAGGTGATAATGGTTGCGAGTGGGATAAAAAACAAACCAGTGAATCTTTAATACCATATTTAATTGAAGAAGTATATGAAGTAATTGATGCAATTGATAAAAAAAATAGAAATAATTTATTAGAAGAATTAGGTGATCTTTTAATTCATGTATTATTTCAATGTGATATTGCTAATGATAAAAAAGAATTTAATCTTAATGATGTAATTTTAGTAGCAAATCAAAAATTAATAGAGAGACACCAACATATTTTTTCAAAAAAAGAGATTTCTAAAAATTCAAATTGGGAATTAAATAAGCAAAATATAAAAAAAAGAAAATATAGATTAGATGGTATTCCAATTAATTTACCATCATTAATCAAAGCAGAAAGATTACAAGAAAAAGCTGCAAGCGCAGGATTTGATTGGGAAAATATTAATCAAGTATGGAACAAAATGGAAGAAGAAATTCAAGAATTAAAAAAAGCAAAAAGCAAAGACGAAATAGAAGAAGAAGCCGGTGATATACTTTTCACTGTAGTTAACCTTTGTAGATATTTTAATATATCAGCAGATAATGCACTTAGAAAATCTAATTACAAATTCTTAAAAAGATTTAATGGAATTGAAGACCAATTGAGAAATCAAAGCAAACAATTTGAAAATGTTTCAATGGATGAACTAAATAATTTATGGAATGAACAAAAACAAATTATTTAATTTTGATTAATATATTTCTATTTCGTGGACCATCAAATTCACATAAATAAATTCCCTGCCATACACCCAGAATTAACTTTTTATTATTAAAAAAAACTCTTTCAGACGAACCAAAAAAAGAAGTTTTAATATGACTATCAGAATTTCCTTCATTATGTAAAAAATTTTCATCATTAGGAATTAATTTATCAATGAAATATTTTATATCTCTCATCACATCTGGATCAGCATTTTCATTAATAGTTATACCACATGTAGTATGAGGAACAAAGATATCTACTTCACCTTCAGTCAAATTAGATTCTAATAATAATTCATCAATATAATTGGTAATATCAATAAAGTCTGTTCTTTGATAGGTTTGAATATTTATTTTCTTAAACATTTCAATTATTAATTAACCTAATCCAACATCAAGAATCATCATTACAGTAAAACCAATCATAGCACCAATAGTTGCTATATCAATATTACCCTCTTGAGCACTTTCAGGAATTACTTCTTCAATAACAACAAAAATCATAGCACCTGCAGCAAAAGCAAGAGCATAAGGGAGAATTACTGTTGATGAAACAACTATTACTGCACCAATAACTGCAAAAATTGGCTCTGGAATAGCAGAAAGTTGACCATACCAAAAACTTTTTAATCTTGACACACCCATTCTTCTTAGAGGCATTGAAACAGCAAATCCCTCTGGAAAGTTTTGGATTCCAATTCCCAGAGCTAAAGCAATTGCACCTGAAAATGTTGCAGAATCTAAATTTGAAGCAAGAGCGCCAAAAGCAACTCCAACAGCTAAACCTTCTGGAGCATTATGTAATGCGATAGCAATTACAGTTAAAGTTGTTCTACGCCATGATGTCTCAATTCCTTCAGCATCTTCTTTTGGATATCCTATATGTAAATGAGGAAGAATTTTATCCATAAAATAAAGTAAAGAACCACCTAATAAAAAACCAATTGATGGTGGAAGCCATTTTGGTAGACTTGAACTTTCTGACATTTCAATAGCAGGCGCTAATAATGACCAATAACTAGCTGCTATCATTACTCCGGCAGTAAAACCCAACATGGCATCCATAACTTTTCTGTTTAATGATTTAAAAAAAAATACTGCAGATGCGCCCAATGCTGTCAATCCCCATGTAAAAGATCCAGCTAAAAATGCCTGTAAAACTGGATTAAATCCCTTAAAAGTTTCAATCATTTTACACCACTATTTTCATTAAAAAATTTATCATAGAACAATGAAGCTAATATTCCTCCAATGATTGGTCCAATCCAATAAAGCAAATGATTTTCCCAATTTCCAGATATCAAACTTGGTCCAAATGTTCTTGCTGGGTTCATAGATGCTCCTGTTAGAGGTCCACCTGCAAAAATATCAATTGTTACAACCAAACCTATTCCAAAACCTGAAATATGTTTTATTGGACCACGATGATCAACCGCCACACCAAAAATTGATAATACTAATAAAAAGGTTAAAATCATCTCAATAAATAAACCGTCAAAAAAACCAATACTTTCATTTAAAGACTGACCCCCTAAATCGAAATCCATTGAATTAGGAATTAAATTTCGTAAACAAATTGCGGCAAAAATAGAGCCTAAAGTTTGTGCAAAAATATATGAAGATGCTGTCTTAAAATTTATTTTTTTTGTTATAAGAAAACCAATAGTTACAGCTGGATTAATGTGCGCTCCTGAAATGTGACCCAAAGATGAAATCACTAAAGCAACAGTTAAGCCATGTGCAAGAGCAACAATTAAAAGATCAGAATTAGTATTTATAATGGCTGCGCCACCAATAAAAGTTAGAAAAAAAATACCTATAAACTCAGCAACAGATTTTTTTAAAACATTCATATTAAACCAGAATTTGTTTAATAATTTTATAACAATTATAATAATAATAATAATAAATTATATATATGAAAAAAGTAATCTTTATTTGTACTGGAAATGCTTGTCGTTCACAAATGGCTGAAGGTTTTTTAAATTATTACAAAGGTAATAAATATGAGGTTTATAGTGCAGGAACAAATCCAACAAGAGTCCATCCTGCTGCTATTAAAGTAATGTCAGAATTAAAAATTGATATAAGTAATCATACATCAGATCATATGAATGATTTCTTAGATAAAGGAATTGATATAGTTATTACAGTTTGCGATGATGCAAATCGAAAATGTCCTGTTTTCCCTGGAAGTCAAAAATCAATACATTGGTCAATTAAAGACCCGTTTATAAACTGGTCTGATGAAGATCATTTATTAGAACCATATAGGAATGCAAGAGATATTATTTTAAATAAAATTAAAGAATTTATTGATTAAAATAACAGTAATAATTTCATATTATCAAAACACTTTACTAAATTCACTCTTTAATAAATTATAAAAAACTAATATGTCTCCAAATAATATTGACCAAAATAAAAGACTTTCTACATTATTTAAAATTTTAGATAATGAAAATCAAATTCTTCAAAGAACTGATCAAAAAGCTACCACTCTTTTATCAATCTTAGGAGTATTTATGGTATTCTTTATAATTCATTTTTTAAAACTACAAATGAATTGGCTAATTTTTCTTTTTGTTATTATTTATTTCATTGCTGCTTTTTTAACCATCATGAATTTAATTTTGGTAATATCTCCAAGAGTTAAATCTGAAAAACTTGAAGATGATGAGGATAATCATGCTAACCCATTATTTTTTGCAGGAATTAGTAAGTATAAAGATTCAATCGAATATTCAAATTATTTAACTTCAATTGCATCAAATGATGAAAAAATCTATAGACTTTTTGGAAATCAAGTATTTGCTTTAGGAAAAGTTAATCTTTATAAATTCAAACATATGAATAGAGCAATAATATGTTTCATTATTGCAATATCATCAGAATTGACAATTATTATTACAATGGCATGGGCAAGAGCCTTTCCTTTTCTTGTTCAAAAATTTCCTAATCTCATTGATATAATAAATTAATATTTTGAATAAAATTTTACTTTTAATTGTATTAACCATTTGTTTTAGTTGCAGCCCATCTGCTGGACCTCCTGTGATTGGAGAACAAGGTCCAAAAGGACCAAAAGGAGATCAAGGCCCACCTGGTCCAAAAGGAGATCAAGGTCCAAAAGGTATACCTGGAAAATCTATTTCACCTGAAGATCTTGAGTCAATTAATAATGCTTTAATTGAATTAAGAGAAAAAAATAATTTAAATGATAATAAAGAGTATATTGTATCTATTGTTCCTTATCAATTTGGGATTGCTCCTCCTGTATTAGGTTTTGCTGCTCTATCAAGTTTTGGAGTTATATATAAAATCGAACATAAAAATATTATAACACCTGGTAACGAGTATATTAACGTAGGTAGAATAGATAATAGAAATGATTTTATTTCTTTAAGTCTTTTACCTGCTCAAGATGCAGGTGAGTCAATTTTTTTAGCTGTAACAAAAAATGGACTATCTTATATTTCAAAAGATTTAAAAGTCTGGAATTTTCAAGCACAAGTCCCTATAAAATAAAAAGAGGCAAAATTAATTTTGCCTCTTTTTCATACAATTTAAATTTATACTTGTAACTAAAAACCAAAAGCAAGACCAGCCCATAAAGTACTAAAACTATTTGAACCCGGTACAACACCTTCTGCTAATGTAATTCTATAAGTTAAAAAGGAGCTAAATGTTAATAATTTTGCTTGAAGACTTGCTTGTACATGTAAACCTGAATTATCAAACCAATTATCTCGATTAGTCACAAAATCCTCAATTTTGTTCTCTAAATTTACATCAGAACCACCATTTACCAGATCACCACCTAGCAAATCACTCATCATATCTAAATCTGCTCTTTTGGATGAAACATGAGAATTTACTCCTCCACCTAAATGAAAAGAGCCACCTCCTAGAAATGGAATACCAAGACCGATCATTTTTTTTCTAGCAGTAAAATAAGTTGAAATTCTTGTCCAAGCAAATTGTGTTGTAGGTAAAGAAGTAATTTCATTTTCAAATTTTAGATCGTACGGAACAGGAGCAATTTCTACACTTGCTTCAAGATCAATAAATGGAATTGCATCAATATATATAAATCCACCTATACCAACTCCATCCGAACCTGCAAAACCAGGACTTTGTAATGAATAAAGTGAAGTACCATCATTCCATCCATCAACTGTAAAATTATCTCCTAATCCTTTTATTCCTATACCAAAAAGAGCTTCAGCCTTTTCAACAGGGAAAAATAATGACAATACTATTATTGGTATCATTAATCGCTTCATATATTATTCTCCATAATTATTAGTTGGAAACATTTTAAATTATCATCCAAATTTTACACTTTTTAAATAAATTATTTTAGTATTTTATTGTTAGTGCCTAATTTGTATTTCTAAATTACTAAATAGTATTTAACCTATGAATCATTTTATTATATACCAACTAATTTTTCTCGCTTTCTTCGAAATATCATTTTGTCAAGAATATTTATGGCCAACTAAAGAAGGGAAAATTATTTCCTCAAACTTTGGTGAACCTCGTCCAAGAAGATTTCATGCTGGTATAGATATTATTTCGAAGGAAAAAAATATTAATCATGAAATCTTTGCAGTAGAAGATGGGTATATACAAAAAATTAAAATTTCATCTAATGGATATGGAAAAGTGATTTATCAAAAACTAATTGATGGAAATATTATTATTTATGCTCATTTATCTTCATTCAATAATTTATTAAACCAAATATCTAACATTGAGCAAGAAAAAAACAACTCTTATGAAATTGAAAAATTTTTTGATAAAAATGAATTTTTAATAAAAAAAGGTGATTTAATTGGATATCTTGGTGAAACAGGAGGAGCTTATGGACCTCATCTTCATTTTGAGATTAGAGATAGTTTAAATAGACCAATAAATCCTTTATTAAATGGATTTGGAATAATAGATAAACATAGACCAATTCCAAATGAAATTGCCCTAACTCCGTTAGATAAAAATTCAATAATTAACGGTCATAACCTTACACAAATTTTTAATCTTAAAAAAAAAGATATTGGACAGTATGAATTTCCTGATACAATTCATGTATATAATAAATTTGGTGTAAGTTTAAAATCTATAGACAAAATTAATGGTCTTTCATGGAAATATAATATAACTGGAATTTCACTTAATGTTAATGATGTTGAATTATTTAGAATTGAATATGATAAGTATGATTTTAAAAATAATCATTTAGAAGAAATAACAATTGATAACAGTCTTAGAAGGTTAAATGATGGAGATTTTCATCGACTGTTCTTAATTAATAATAATCTAAAAACAAACTTCATTAAAAATAACTCAAATGGTATCTTAAATCTTTCGCAAGGCTATCATAATGTTTTAATTAAACTATTTGATCATAACAACAATATATCAACAATTAAAGGAACTTTCTATGTTGCGCCTCCTATTCAAATAGATGTAAAAATAATAGAAAAAAAAGAGGACTCAGTTTTCTTCCAAATGATTCCAAAAGGAAATCCATTTCCAATTCAAAATTTTGTTTGCTATATATTCAACAAGAAGGGTTTTCCAGAAAAAAAATTGGGAAATTTATCATTAAAAAAAACAAAGAAAGGTTTAATTATAGAATTAAGTGAAAAAGATTTAAATAATAAAATCTTACAATTCATTGGAATAAATAAATTTGGAGCAATATCTGAACCTCTAAATTATCCATATGAAGTGATATATGATGACTATTTAAAAACCGATTTTGAACTGAATATTTCTCACCTTGAAAAAACTGTTATTTTTGAAATTTCTTCAAAATCTTTTTTACCTCATAAAACAGAAATTAAAGTAAAAAAAGATGATGTAACTTTTTTAAATCACAAACAACTCAGACCAGGTGTTTTTCATACTTCACCATTAAAAATTAATGAATTAAAAAATATGAAAAATATAACTTTTAACATTCTATCAAACCCTAAAAGAGAATTAATTTTTTCATTTGAACCATCAATTTCTACCTTTTCTAAAAGTACATTTTCTAATGACAAAAACTGCAACTTAATTATTCACGAAAATACTTTTTATGATACAACTGCATTTTGGATAAGAAAAGTAATTAATAACAATACTATTAAAGATGGTAGACAAATATCAGATATCTATCAACTTAACCCTTTTAATATTCCTTTAAAAGATTCAGCTGTAGTAAAAATCAAATTAAAAGATTTTGAATCTACTGATAAAAAAGGGGTTTTTTACTACGATAAAAAAGAAGGATGGACATACTTAAAATCTAAATATAATAATAAAAATAAATTTTTTGAAGCATCTCTATTTAGTTTAGAATCAGTTGTTATACTAGAAGATACCATCAAGCCTGTAATTAGAGAAATATTTCCTGGTAATAATGGAATTTATAAAAGTTCTGATGTAAAAGAAATAAAGTTAAAAATAAATGATGAATTATCAGGTATTTACAATAAAAATCAAGTAAATATAACATTAGATTCAAAAAAAATTTTCTTTGACTATCACCCTATTAAAAAAACAATTAAACATAATTTAATAAATCAATTAACTCCTGGAGATCACGAAATTTCTATATCAGCAAAAGATAATGTTGGAAATATTACAATAAAAAAAATTAATTTTAATATAAGAAACTTATAATGTTTTTTCCTTACAAAGACGATAATCCAAGAACTATAACTCCATTGGTAACCTATTTAGTAATTGGATTAAATATTCTTATTTTTACAATTCAAATTTTTGGACAAAATAATTTAATAAGTTATTTTGCAATAATTCCAAATACCGTTTTCACAGATTTCCCTTATTTTTGTTTTACTTTAATATCTTCAACATTTCTTCATGGTAGCTTTATGCATTTATTTGGTAATATGATATATTTATGGATTTTTGGGGATAATGTTGAAGGATATATGGGACATTTAAATTTTCTCATTTTTTATTTTTTTTGTGGAGTTATGGCTGGAGTTTTACAAACATTATTCAATCCAATTTCAATAATTCCTATAATAGGAGCAAGCGGAGCAGTAGCTGGAATTTTAGGATCATATTTAATTCTTTACCCTAAAGCTAAGATTCATTCTATAATATTTATATTTTTTTATTTTACATCAATTAAAATTCCAGCATTTATTGTTTTGTCATTTTGGTTTTTAATTCAATTGAGTAATGGTTTTAACTCTCTTGGAATGAATATTTCAGGAGGAATTGCATGGTTTTCTCATATTGGTGGTTTTTTAACAGGTTTAATATCTATATATTTTTTCAAAAAAATAAGGTTTTTAAATAGATGAATATAATTTTTTTAGGGCCTCCTGGTATCGGAAAAGGAACCCAAGCAAAAATAGTAGCTCAAAAAAAACAAATTTTACATTTATCTACAGGCGACATGTTGAGAATTGCAATTGAAAAAAAGAATGAAGTTGGTTTATTAGCAGAATTATATATGAATAAAGGAAGATTAGTTCCAGATGAAATAGTTCTTGATTTAGTATCTCAAAGATTAAAACAAAAAGATATTCAAAAAGGTTTTATTTTTGATGGTTTTCCAAGAACGTTAAATCAAGCAAATGAGCTAAAGTCTTTATTAAAAAAAATTAATTATAGAATAGACCATGTTATTGCTTTAAATGGTAAAAATGATACATTAGTCAATAGGTTAACTAGTAGAAGAACGTGTTCAAAATGCCATCAAATAATTAATTTAGTTTTTAATCCTCCAAAAAGAAGAGATGTGTGTGATAATTGTGATGGAAAATTAGTCCAAAGAGATGATGACAAATTAGAGATTATAACTAACAGATTAAGAATATATGAGATTCAAACTAAACCACTCATTGATTTTTATTCTAATGAAAATTTATTAAGAAAAATTAATGGAATTGGAAACCTTGAACAAATTACTAAAAGAATAGAAAATATATTATGATTAAATTGGGTATAACTGGTGGAATTGGATCTGGTAAAACTACAGTTAGCAAGGAATTTGCAAAACTCGGTGGGTATCATATTAATGCGGATAATGAAGCAAAGAATTTATTAATTAGAAATAAAATAATAAAAAATAAAATAATCAATGAATTTGGAAATGATATTTTAAATGAAGAAAATAAAATTGACTTATACAAACTATCTAAAAAAGGATTTTTAAATAAAAAAAATCAACTTTTACTTAATTCAATAATTCATCCTAGAGTTACTTTATTTATTGAAAATCTTTTTAATATAATGAAATATCGATATAAAAAAAGATTATTTATTATTGATGCTGCTCTAATTTTTGAATCAAAATTAAATGAAAAGCTTGATTTTATTATATTTGTAAAATCTGATATCAATACAAGAATGAATAGAGCTTTACTAAGAGGAAAACATTCAAAAGAAGAAATTATTAGAAGAGAAAATCTTCAAATGGATCAGGTTTTAAAAGAAAAAAAATGCGATTTTATTATAGAAAATAATCAAAACTTTATCAGCTTAAAAAAACAAATTTATCAGATTTATAATCAAATTATTTCTTAATCTTGTATTTGTTAATTGCCCTTGGTTTTGACAATATTTCATTTAATAAAATTGCTTTTCTTAAATCATTCTTGTTATGAATAAAATTATAAATATTAAAAGATTTACTTTTTAACTGATTAGATTTTTTCTGATATATATTTTGAATAACTGGTTCAACACTTTTTATTTGACTAAAATTTACTTCTGTTTCTTTGATATCCTCATCAACA
>CENP01077202.1_pt1 | contig 15847 bp, 15 predicted proteins | sample 361281 | NCBI WGS metagenome assembly CENP01 (sample SAMEA2591122, study PRJEB7988) | marine metagenome | biome: marine biome (ENVO:00000447); feature: deep chlorophyll maximum layer (ENVO:xxxxxxxx); material: saline water (ENVO:00002010), including plankton (ENVO:xxxxxxxx) | depth 70 m
GCCATGATTTTTTTATTTATGGGATGCTGTTTTCTATCCGTTGGATGTCGTAAAGAAATAATTGTAATTTTTATGCCTGCATTCTGCAGAGACAGGATTTCCTGTGCAATGAACGTTTCTGACAGGCGGGGATATCCCTTTACAACGATGGCAATCTCATCTGTATTTTTAAAGATCGTTTTAGCCTGCAATTGGTGCTCTATCTAGTTCTTGCGCATTTAGATTATCACGGCTTGATTTTAACCATCGTTTGGCGAGCCTGTTTACGTAATTTAACCCTCCAAGAATTTCAGTTGAAAACATTTCTGACGGCTTTGGTTGACTAGGAAGTCGCCTCAGTGATCTAGCCATTTCTCTTGGATCTCGGTCGCCGTTATCAACAAGCATACTTATCATACCTAATTCCTCCGCTCTCTGAGCGCGGATATATTGTTCCAGACGAGGTTCCGTTCTAGGCACGATTAAAGCTCGCTTATCAAATGATAAAATTTCGCAAAAAGTATTATATCCACCCATTGAAACCATACCTGCAGCCTTTGCCATTAAACTTTCAATTCTAGTATCAAATGTTATGACTTGGACTCTATCTAAAGCGCTGGCTCTTTCGATAAAGTCTCCCTGTTTTTCTTGTGCCATGAAAGGACCTAGAACGAGGAGGGCCGGGTAAGGAAGATCTGGATCGTATTCATATGCGCGTAAGACCCATTCCATTAAGCCCTCTCCGTCGCCCCCGCCTCCAGCGGTGACGAGAATAAAAGGGTCTTCTGGGGTGGTAAGTTGGGGAGAAGCACCAACAATGGGAACGCGTCGTCTAAGGTATCCCGTATATCTAGTTTTTAGTTTTACTTCGGTGGGTAAATCTAATCCATCAAAGGGATCACAGATCTCTTTCATCCCATAAACCCAAAGTTCGTCATAGAGATCCTCCAAGGCTGGTAAAACGTTCTTCCGTTCCCATTCTGGAGCCAGTGCTGCGGGCTCATCCATCACATCACGCAGTCCTAAAACTATGGGCGTATTCCGCTCTTTAAGCATTTCCATGGTTGGTTTGACTTCACCTCGTAACCCCCAAGGTTCTTTATCTACAATAAACAAATCAGGATCGAAGGTATCTGCCGTGTGTCTTATTATCGATTCTCTCAGCTCAAGTGTCTCCTCAATGTTTAAATGCAAACTCAAAGAGGTGTAGTCTCCATTTCTTAATTTAATAACCCCGGGAATTCGGACGAAGTCCACTCGGGTACGAAAGTCAAAATTACCAATAATAGGAGATCCAGATAGAATTAGAACAGACAGTTGAGAGGTTGACTCAACGAGTGAGTGGGCTATTTCACGACAGCGCCTTAAGTGACCCAAACCAAAGCTATCATGGCTATACATTAACACACGGGCGGGACGCCTTTTTATTCTATTTTGCTTCGACGGCATCTTATGATCCTTGAATAGACTGGGTGTTCCTTTATCATAAATTCTTAAAACTAACTAGTTTCGTTTACCTTTAGATATAAAGAAGTTCCATTTACGCAGCTCCTCCCTTAGTCTATTATTAACACAAACAGGAGCTACTATCTAAATTTTAGACTGCAAGGCCATGGAAAAAACATTATTCAAATTTATATGGCGGTATAGTAAACGCGATCAGATAATACTTTTGGTGATGACAGCATTATCATTCCCGTTTTTATATTTTTCCCTCGATTTGCCAAAAATCATTATTAATAAGGCTATAAGTGGGAAGGATATACCTTCAGATATCTTTGGTGTTTCAATTGATCAGATAGAATATCTTTTGATACTTAGCTTAGCTTTTTTGATGCTCGTTTGCATTAACGGTGGGTTTAAGTTCTACGTAAATGTTTTTCGTGGACAGCTCGGTGAGCGTATGTTGCGACGTCTAAGGTTTGAGCTCTTATCTAGAGTACTGCGATTTCCTCTTCCTCAGTTTCGTCGTGTTAGTCAGGGTGAGGTCATTCAAATGGTTACAGCCGAGGTGGAGCCTCTCGGTGGCTTTGTAGGAGACTCAGTTGCGCTTCCGGCTTTTCAGGGTGGAACACTAATTACTATCCTTATTTTTATGTTTGTCCAAGATTGGATGCTTGGATTGGCTGCGATTGCATTGTACCCGATTCAAGGTTACATAATACCAAAGTTGCAATGGCATGTTAATCAACTTGGAAAAGCCCGCGTCAGAAATGTCAGGAGATTATCAGAAAAAATAGGAGAATCGGTTTCTGGTATAGAAGAACTTCATGCAAACGACGGCGCTCGACGAGTTCTAGCAACTTTCACCGAGCGTTTAGGTACAATTTACGATATACGCTATGAAATTTTCCAAAGAAAATTTTTTATTAAATTTGTTAATAACTTTATAGCGCAATTGACGCCGTTTTTCTTCTACTCAATTGGCGGCTACTTAGTAATTAAAGGCGATTTAACATTTGGTGCGCTAGTTGCAATCCTCGCCGCTTACAAAGATTTATCAGCTCCATGGAAAGAGTTGCTCACCTATTATCAAAGGCTAGCTGATTCGAAAATTAAGTATGATCAGGTTATAGAACAGTTCGACCCTCCAGGAATTCTACCTGAAGATGCGCAGCATGCGGAACTTGAAGCTGATTTCAGTCTTGCGGGTCCTATCAGCGCTAATAACCTCTCTGTTTTGGACGATGAAGGACAACCGATTATAGAAAGCTTGTCATTCCAATCGGAAAAATCAGAGCAAATTGCTGTTGTTGGCCCAAGCAGCGGAGGGAAGGACCTTGCGGCAATTTTAATGGCACGGCTTCTTATTCCTGATGGGGGCCAAATCAAAGTAGCAGATAAACTGACATTGGACTTACCCGAAGCTGCAACGGGTCGCCGAATGGGATATGTAGGACCTGCAGCATTCGTATTTAATACCTCACTCCGAGAAAATATTCTTTTGGGCGCAATGCACCAGCCTTTGAAAGACGCCCCAGCAGAAATTATTGGTTCGGATGAAAAAAAACGTAATCTTCGTAATGCGGAGCTGTCTGGTAACTCCTTAGATGACTTAGAGGCAGATTGGATTGATTATAGAGCAATAGGAGCAAATTCAGAGACGGAACTTAGAGAGAAGCTATTAGATCTGCTAAAAATCGTAGATCTAGATGGCGATAGCTACGACTTGGGCTTGAGAGGAACGATCAACCCTGAAGAAAATAAAGAATTGGCAGACCATATTTTGGGTGCCCGTAAGGCATTACAAAACCGTTTAAAGCAACCAGAAATATCACAGTACATTGAGTTATTTGATAGTGAAAAATTTAATTCTAACGCATCGGTTGCAGAAAATTTATTGTTTGGAACACCAGTTGGCGATGACTTCATATTAGACAATATAGCAGAAAATCAATATGTGCGGGAAATATTACGGGAAACGGCGCTTGAAGAAGAATTTGTTCGGGTAGGTCGTGATGTAGCCTCAACAATGGTTGAACTATTTGCTGATTTGCCAGCTGACCATGAATACTTCTCACAGTATTCCTTTATTGCAACTGATGATCTCCCGGAATTTCAAATTTTACTAGGACGAGCGGATAGGTTAGGCCTCGAATCTATGGAGGAGGAGGACAGGGATCGATTTCTGGCTCTTCCGTTTAAATTAATCCCCGCTAGGCATCGACTTGATCTGATCACCGAAGCAATTAAGGATCGTATTTTGGAGGCACGTCAAAAATTTTCTGATAAGATACCCGATAATATGAGAGGATCAATAGAGTTTTTCTCAGAAGAAAAATATAATGGGTCTGCTACTCTGCAGGATAATATTCTTTTTGGTAAAGTAGCTTCAGATAAGGCCAATGCTGCGGAGCAAGTAGGTAAACTAATAGCCGAAGTTTTAGAGGCGGAGAATCTAAGATCTGCTATTGTGGAAGTTGGCCTCGATTTCCAAGTTGGACTGTCTGGATCAAAGCTATCTCCAGCGCAGCGACAAAAAGTTTCATTGGCAAGAGCTCTTGTCAGGTCTCCAGATATTCTGATTTTAAACGAAGCAACCTCTGCCTTGGACTCGGGAAGTCAAACCGAGGTTATGTCGAATATTATAACCTCCACTAAAGGCAAAAATCTTCTTTGGGTACTTCAGAGGGCCTCATTAGCTGGGGCTTTTGATCGTGTTATGGTAATGAGCGGGGGTCGAGTTGTAGAAACCGGCAGTTTTGAGGAACTACAAGGAAAAGCCGGTAGCACTCTTAATAATTTACTGCGTGATGAATAAGATCATTCCCGGGGACATCGGAGAATAGTATGAGTTTAAATAAAGAAGCAGAATTGTTAAAAGATCTCCCTCTTTTTAGCAAAGTAGATCTAGCTAAACTGAAACTGTTGGCTTTCACATCAGAACGTTTGACATATGAGGATAATGAAATCGTTTTTAATGAGGGTGATAACGGCGACGCCGCATATATTATTCTGGATGGTACGGCAGTAGTATCTATTGCACAGGGCTCAAAATCTTTAGAATTAGATAGAATAAAGAGGGGTGGTTTCGTTGGTGACATATCCCTTCTGTGCGATGTCCCGCGAACAGCTACAATAACGGCACAGGATGCGCTTACAACGCTGCAAATAAAAAAAGATACTTTCTTCAATTTAATAGTGGAGTTTCCAGAAATAGCGATACAGATGATGCGTGTCTTGGCGTCTCGGTTGGATAATACTAGTAAGCAACTCAGAGACGCTAGTAGTAAGACCTAACAGGCCGTAATAATTTATAAATCCAACTGGCAAACCACAATGAGCAGACTTGATAGCGCAATCAGACGTTTAACCTCCCAAAAAATTGCACTAGAATGGGCTGCTCGTAAAGTAGCCCGACTGGATGGAATAATACTCGAGCTTGGGCTGGGTAATGGTCGAACGTACGATCATCTACGGAGCATATTACCTAATAGAGATATTTATGTGTTCGAACGAGAAATAGCCGCTCACCCCGATTGTATCCCAGAAGAAAACTTCCAGTTTTTGGGCGATTTTCGAGACAGTTTACCTAGAGCAAACAAACGATTAGGAGCCAATTCGGTCCTAGCTCATTTAGATATTGGGACTGGGGAAAAGAAAGCCAGTCAACAACTTGCGGAACAGATAAGTCCACTTGTGTTGGGTTTAATGAAGCGAGAGTCAATTATAGTGAGTGACCAAGAATTAACCGCTTGCTCACACATGCGTATTGAGCTGCCTCCCAATATCCCGAGGGGTCGCATTTTTATTTACAATTTGGTTTAAGGTAAAAAATTAGATTTTACCTTCTGGGCGAGGGGTGAAATCCTTTTTCCCTTCGACTTCTTTAAAATGAGCCAGTGCCCAATGTACGCTTGGGAATGCAAGATCTTTCCAAGGGATATCATTCCATTCAAATAAATCAACTGCCTGAGACTCTGTCCCAGCAGAGTATTGTGGTGAGACGAGCTGCGCTCTATAAATGAGATGGACTTGGCTTAATCTAGCAATGTTATAAATTCCTAATAAGGCATCAATAGTGATATCCGTACATGCCTCTTCTTTTGCCTCTCGGATAGCGCCCTCAATAGTGGTTTCGCCTTCTTCCATAAACCCCGCAGGCATAGTCCAATAGCCTAATCGAGGAGGTATAGACCTTCGACAAAGCAGAAATTTATCATCCCAAGTGCAGACGGCTCCTACTATGATTTTTGGATTTACATAATTGATGAACCCACACTCGTCACAAACAAGTCGCTCCAGCGTGTCATCAGAAGGTATACGCCTATTTATTGGACCGCCAGTGCGATTATCATATGCGTTAGAAGACATACCCTTATTGTGCAGTGTTGATAGCTATACCGCAAGGGATATCCATTAAAAAGGTTACACCGACTATTTTGTCCAAATGTAAAATACTCGATTTAAACCAGAATATCTAAATTAGTCCCACGCTCCAAAGTGTTTACTTGGAGCTGCCGTTGGATTGAACTATCCTCTGCCCGTTGATTTTCATTATCCGGAGTAGTCGTATTTCTCTCTTCTGTTGAGGTAACGCTACTTGCCTCTGCTGGCTTTATTCCAGAGGTCTTAATTTGCTCGGTGGGAGGGGGTACAGCAACATTTGTTACTGGTGCATTATTTGCTGCAGTCTGCGGTGCTACTGGTTGTACCATTGTCAACACTCCCTTCTATTTAAAAGATTAATTATTTGGCCTTTTTAAGTCAACCCTTGACTTCTAATCTTGTAACGCAGCTATTCCGGGTAGTATTTTCCCTTCAAGCCACTCTAAGAATGCTCCACCAGCTGTTGACAGGTAGCTGAACTTTTCATTGACGCCCGCATGTGTAAGTGCGGCTACAGTGTCTCCTCCACCAGCGACAGATATAATATCTTTATTTTGGGTATATAATGCAACGTCCTTAGCTAATGAGACAGTTGATTGATCAAAGGGTGCAATTTCAAAGGCTCCAAGGGGACCATTCCAGATAATAGTCTTGCATGTAGCTAAATGTTCAGAAAAATTAGCCGTGGATTGGGGGCCAGCATCTAATATCATAGCGTCTTCAGGTATCTGCGATATATCAATAATTTCTGGTTTTTGCCCAGCAATCAATTCCTTAGCGACTACGGCGTCAGTTTGTAGTAGTATTTTGCACTTTGACTTTAGCGCAATATTTTCAATTTCCCTTGCTGTTTCTGCCAACTCTTTTTCTGCCAATGATTTGCCTATATTTAGGCCCCTTGCAAAAAGGAAAGTGTTGGCCATGCCTCCACCAATTATCAAAAAATCGACTTTTTTAACCAAATTATTGAGCAGTTCTAATTTAGTAGATACTTTTGCTCCACCAACTATAGCGCCCACGGGACGTTGGGGTTCGTTGAGTGCGCTGGTTAATGACTCCAATTCTAGTTGCAATAAGAGCCCTGCGTAAGATGGCAGCAATCGTGCTAATGAGGTTACAGAGGCATGTGCTCTATGAGAAGCAGAAAAGGCGTCATTTACAAAAGCATCTCCCAGCTTTGCAAGTTCGGATGCGAATGAAGGGTCATTCACCTCCTCCCCAGAGTGAAAACGAACGTTTTCGAGGATTAGAATATCACCCTCATTCATTCTGTCTATATTCGCTCGGGCGATTTTCCCGATACAGTTCGATGCAAAAGAGACATTATAGCCGTTCAACGCATCTCTTAAAGCCGGTAGCACTTTGTTAAGAGACATATTTGATTGATATTCACCCTTTGGTCTTCCAAAGTGCGATAACACAATTACTTTTGCGTTAGCTGCTGATAGCCTTTTAAGAGTGGGTAGAATTTTTGTAATCCTATTTGTATCAGTTACTATTTCTCCTTGCATTGGCACATTCAGATCAACGCGCACTAATACACGTTTCCCTGATGCGGAAAAATTATCTAACGTATGATAGGTACTCATATCCTAACCTTTTTAAGTTTTTGTGAGGCCGTTTATATGCGTGTTTTTGTTCATGCTGTACTGTTATTTTCAGCCCAATCAATAAGCTTATTCAAAAAAGTTATACATTCTGAAATTTGCTTCACTTCTATAAATTCATCTGGTTGATGTGCTTGCTGAATTGACCCGGGCCCAAAAATAACTCCAGGTATCCCAGCTTTCTGAAATAAACCTGCCTCTGTTCCAAAAGCTACTGTCCCTGAATCGTTCAGCCCCGTCAAATGTCGGATTAAATGCTCAGCAGCCGATTGGTGATCAGGTATGAGTGGTGGTGTATCGTTTCTTAATTCTGTGGTGACGCCAGCTTGTATTGATATTGCTTGCAATCGAGGTTCAATATTTTTGGAAATAAACAATCTTATTTTTTCTTCTAAAACATTTGGATCTTCAGAAGGCAAACTTCGGTAACCCCAATTGAAATGTGTGTACTCGGGTATAATATTGTTAGCCGTTCCACCCTCGATAACTCCTAGGTCAAAGGTAGTGTAGGGAGGGTCAAACACACAATCAGGTTCAGCCTGACTTTCAAGTTCAAATTGTAGGCCCTCAATGTAATTAATAATCCGTGCCGCTGCCATAATTGAATTAGCCCCTCGGCTAGGCTCGCTGGAATGTCCTGGCACACCTTTCACGGTAGTTCGAAAAGCTCGCCCTCCTTTATTTCCACCTACTATTTTCATCAAAGTAGGTTCGCCCACTATTACAGCTTTTGGTAACGGTAAATTTTCGACCACGTCACTAATCAAGCCTCTTACCCCAACACATCCAATTTCTTCGTCGTAAGAAAATGCAAAATGAATTGGTGTTTTTAGTTTCCGCTTTTTCATTTCTGGCGCCATAGCCAATAAGATCGCACAAAAACCCTTCATATCCGAAGTGCCTCGACCGTAAAGCTTACCATTTTCTTCGGTCATCTTAAACGCTGGCTTGGTCCAAGCTTGACCATCAATTGGAACAACATCGGTATGCCCAGAAAGGACTATGCCACCTATTTCTTCAGGCCCGATTGTGCACCATAAATTGGCTTTTGATTTTTCGCTATTATGTGTCAGTCTAGTTTGAATACCCAGCGTGTTCAGATAGATTTCAATATCATTTATTAGTTCTAAATTACTTAATCGGGAAGTGGTATCGAATGAAATTAATCGTCCTAGCCATTCCTTAGATTTTTCGAGATGCTTTGTCATTAAGTTACCACTCACTAGTTTTGAGTTACCTACTCCAGAATGCCGGTGAAAACATCACTAGAACAGTAAATAATTCCAGCCGTCCCAAAAGCATTCCAAATGCTAACATCCACTTTGCTACATCGGGTAAACTGGAAAAGTTTCCTGTAGGACCGATTGTAGCTCCAAGGCCGGGTCCAACATTGCTTATTGCTGTAGCTGCCCCGGATATAGCTGTTATAAAGTCGAGCCCCAGAGCGGAAAGCCCTGCCGCCAAAGCAGCAAAACAAACAATATATAAAAAGAAGAAACCCATTACCGCATTAGACACAGTTTCTGGTATGACTTTCCGATTATAATACGGGATGAAAACCCCATGAGGCACTAATAGGCGGCTCAGTTGCGCTTGAGCTGTTGCAGCTAGAATTTGAAACCGAAATATTTTTATCCCGCAAGTTGTTGACCCAGCGCAACCACCTACAAACATCAAACACAGTAGAAAAGTTACAGGGAAACCACCCCAGAGACCAAAGTCTTGTGTGACATAACCGGTGCCGGTCAATATTGAAATGACATTGAAAGTTGCATGCCTAAAGTTATCCATGCCTTCTAAGCCTGATACATCCCATATCCATAAGGTGATAACAAACACTGAGACAAGGACAATTACTAAAAACCATTTCACTTGACTATCATTAATGATGGGCGACAAATCGCCCCGCACTACGCGGAGATAATATACAAAGGGAAGTGAACCAATAATCATTCCAGCTATGATAATCCAGTCTGCAGCGGGGTTATTAAAATATCCTATAGATCCATCTTTAGTTGAATAACCACCCGTCGCAATTGTGGTCATAGAGTGCGTTATAGCATCGAAACCATTAAATCCAGCAATCCAGAGCCCCAGTGCACATAATCCTGTCATTATCAAATAAATAGCAAAAATCCCACCTGCTAATTGAGCCGCCCTTGGAAGAACCTTATCTGGTGCATCGAAAGCTTCCGTTCTAAATAGTTGCATGCCTCCTACGCTCAACATCGGAAGCATAGCCATTGCCATAACGATAATCCCAACTCCGCCTAGCCATTGTAATAATGCCCGCCAAAGTAAAATTCCTGGGGGTGCGTGGTCTAAACCTAGGATGACCGTTGATCCTGTTGTGGTAATTCCCGACATAGACTCAAAAAATGCGTCCGTTATGCTTAACTTTAGTTCAGAGAACATAAAAGGTAGAGCTCCCACAGCTGCCACGGCTACCCAGCTCAATGTTGTCAGTAAAAATGCTTGCCTAAGATTAAGATTGGATCGGGAGCTGGTTTTTGTAGCCAGCATTAGTGATACACCAACAAACAATGCTACAGCAGCAGAACCTGCAAACACTTGCCAGTCTGCGTTATCTGTTGCCAAGTCTGCTATTGCGGGTAATCCCATCGCAATTGCTAAAAGAGACATCAGTAAGCCAATAATAAAGAGAACAGGTCCAAAGGCTACCAAGCCAGTTCCAATCGATGTTATTGAAATAGAAAAGACATGCCAAAATAATTAGAAAATTCTTTATATTGCGATTTTAAACATTACTCAACGGCAAAGCTAATAATTAGGTTGACCTATTGCTCTCATAAAATCATGTGTTAGGTCTCTAGCGCCGTTGACGCATCGGCTCGCTCCTAGCTACGAGATAATCCATATCTCCCGTCAATTCAACTTTACTGTTTGATGAGGACTATCCAAAGAAAACGCTGGAACATTAACATCGAATCCAATGCCTTGGGAGTCAGCCATTTCATAAACCCCTACCATTAATCCAGATGGCGTTTTCAAAGGTGTCCCGCTGGTGTACTCGAAGCTTCCTCCAGGTTGAATAACCGGTTGTTCCCCGACCACCCCCGGCCCTTTCACTATCTGAGTTTGACCATCTGCATCGGTTATAGACCATTTACGATTCAAAAGTTGAACTTTGGCATTCCCCAAATTTTCGATTTTTATTTGATATGCCCACACAAAATAGGACTCCCTTGGCAACGATTGTTTCTCTAGAAAGGTTGTCTTTACGCTAACACGGATAGACTTTGTAATCTGACAATACACCCTATTACCTCCTGCGGTTCTATTTTTTGAGATAATATAACCTGAATGATAATTTAAATGTTATATTAAGCACCCTGCATATTATAACCAATTTTTTCTCATATTTTTAAGAAGTTAAATAAGCAAAGCCATTAGGGGTAAAATACCTCAAGGTTATCAGCTAATAGCCATTATCTTTAATACTCAAAACTAAGTGTTTGTTTTATTATTGATTATATTTCCTTCATTTATTTGAGGATTATTCTATCAAGGGGTTGAAATTATCTTAGGGTCGATGTAGTTCACGTGAATTGATATTCCTTGGTATATGCCAATCGCATTACGCTGTTACTCTACAGATAAAGAGCAGTTTTTATTAACTGTAATGTCTAAGGGCTAATCGGCGCTCTTGGAAGGGTAGTCGTGGGGCGATTAATTCAAACCGGTTTGGAAGATTGATTTTACTCCTAAACTTAACCAAATCATTGGTTATTTGGTTCATTAACAGGGACGGGACTGAAGTATGAATGAGAAACTTCTTGATGGACGCACCGTAGCGATTTTAGTTTCAAATGGTTTTGATGAGGTAGAATTCACTGATCCACAAAAACGTTTAATTGAATTAGGAGCCGCAGTGAAAGTGGTTTCAAGAGTAAAAAATTTGGTGAATGGCTGGTATGAAGGTAATTGGGGTCATTTCTTTCCTGTTAACGCGGATGTCTCGGATACATTGGCAATAGACTTTGACGGTCTTATAATTCCTGGTGGTATCAGGAGCGTTGACAAATTGTTTAATGACCCACACGCCAAACGAATTTTAAAGGCGTTTTTAAAGGCAGACATGCCAGTTCTGCTAATCGGCGATAGTGTAAAATTATTGATTGGGATTGAACAGGTTGTGGGAGTTTCGCTGACAAGCTCTAGCCTTGTGAAAGAGGATCTAATCGCGGCCTCCGCAAAATGGGTTGATCAGGCAGTGATGTTAGACAAAAATTTGATCACTGGATCCGGCTCGGCCAAGTTGGAGGAATTGGTTTCAGAATTCACAGTGAAGGTTTCTGACTACGAAAAAGAAGCAATTGAAGCTGCGTGAGCACAAATTTCTTACAGTGACAAAGTGGTTAGGGCTGTGACCAGTAACGTTTTCAAATGATGTAGAATGGAAAAACGCATGGAGAATATTGATCAAATACCCTCCCCTTGTGTTGGCGTTTGTCAGATAAATTCAAAAACAAAGTTCTGTTTAGGGTGTTGGCGGTCTTTGCGGGAGGTGGCTCACTGGTCTCGTTATTCTGGAACAGAAAAATTGGGAGTATTGGATAGCATTAAACAGCGCCAGTCTGATGCTGGCATGGATAGGCGCAGGGTAACAAAGCGTCAGCAACGACAGAAACGCTGATATTATTGTTAAATCAAGAGCGTATAAGCTGTAGCTAATTAAATTTGCATTGAGCTTCTCCATTCAGGTTTTTAAATGATTAATATACTGGTGTCGTTTATTACTAATTTAAAACCTAAAACTTTTGAGAATGTGGATGTTAGGATGAAAAAAGTCCTCGTTTCTGGTTGTGTGGGGAACGTAAAGGAAAAAAAAATCAGTAGTTCTGCAGCGTCTCCTCTCGAGTTGAGCAGTGTCGCTAACGCTGTAAAATACCCCGAAGTTAGCGGTGACTTTGTTGTTGAGGACGGGGTTGTTTTTGCTGGCAAACATTTACTCATAGATTTATGGGGCGCATCGCATTTAGATGATATTGACTATATAAGAACCACATTGGAAAATATTGTAAATGAATGCAACGCCACGTTGCTGCATATCCATCTACACCAGTTTACCGAAAATGGTGGTATTTCTGGTGTCGCGTTATTAGCGGAGTCTCATGTAAGCATTCATACTTGGCCAGAGAGAGACTACGCAGCATTGGATGTGTTTATGTGCGGTCAAGTGTCACCAGCGGCAGCGGTTCCAGTTTTACGAAAAGCATTTCAACCAACATCATTGCAGGTGAAAAACTACAAACGTGGGGTTATAGATTAAATAATGGCTTGGCAAAATATAATAGAATACAGGAGTCTTAGCATAAAAGATCTATTCAGCGGTCATTTACTATGATTTTACGCGAATACTTCTTGATGTTGGTAGACAGGAATAATGAAGACGAGAGACTAATCTTATTTTAATTCGATCGATTAAAATAGCAAAATTAGATACAGTCTTTCACAACCTTTGTGTTTGAGGGCACACGTTTTCACTATTTCGTTGGTGAAAAGAATGCCTATATTGGATTGAGCTAAAAATGACTACTAAACAGCCCTATTTTACGGTGATAATTGTGGCTTTCAATTCTGGTGATTACCTCGACGAATGCATCAATGCCCTTGAGAAGCAAATCTTCAAAGATTTTGAAATCATAATTTTTGATAATGGCACAAAAAATGGCTCTTCTCATTCTATCAGTTCTAGCAGCTTAAATATCAGTGTAATTAAATCAACTTCAAATAAAGGCTTTGCGGTTGGGAATAATGCAGCCGCGAAGGATGCTAAGGGGGACTGGCTGGTATTGTTGAATTCAGATGCAATACCTGAGAAAGATTGGTTGTTGGAAATTTTTAAAGCTGTCTGCCGATACCCGGATATAGTTATATTTGGCTCAACTCAGATTAACTATCATCACCCAAAAGTTTTGGATGGTGCAGGCGACCATTATCACCTATTTGGCACAGCATGGCGTGGTGCGAAAGGATATCCTGTGGATAGTATCCTGGAGGATACTATAGTAATGGGACCCTGCGGAGCTGCCGCCGTATTAAAAAAAGATGTATTTGAAAAATTAGGAGGAATGGCGGAGTGTTTTTTCTGCTATTATGAGGATGTTGACTTAGCATTGAGGTTTCGTCTTGCTGGACATCTTTGTATCCAATTAGCGAATGCAAGGGTTAAGCATGTTGGTTCTGCCACATATGGAACTAATTCTGAGTTCTCTATATATTACATAAGTAGAAATAAAATATGGACTTTTATAAGGTGTCTGCCAGCAACACTTTTAATAATGTTACTCCCTAGTTTTTTCATTATTGTCTTAATCAGGCTTTGTTTTGCGATCGGACGCAGCGATTTTAACATTCGCGTACGGGCATCATGGGATGCAATTTGCAATTTGCCAGAGATTTGGAGGCAACGTCGCTCTGTTCAAGTATGTAGGAAAATCAGTGCCATACAATTTGCGCAGTCTATGACTTGGTCAATTGGAAAATTGTTAATGCGATCGAGCGATGGTCGATCGATTCCCGAATTTGTTCACATTAATTCAAGAGTAAAAGCTGATGCGTGTGACAACTGAAGACTCAATATCAGCAGTTATAGTAATATTCTATCCGGATGACAGGTTTTTTGAAATGTTGGAATCAATCGGCAAGCAGGTCGATAATATTTGGATAGTAGATAACGGCTCGACCGGCCTATCCCGAGATAAGCTAGATGGAATCGTAAATGACACTCAAACCTCCCTAAACTTTATATCAAATGATGAGAATTTAGGCCTTGCTACGGCGCAAAACCAAGGAATTAAGGAGGCAATAAAACTAGGGTCAACTTGGATACTTTTGTTGGACCAAGACAGTATACCAGCAAACGACATGATTGAAAAAATGGTGAACGCTGCTGAAGGGTATGAAGATAAAGAGTGTTTAGGAATGATAACGCCTAGACATGAAGATGACGATGGGACACCCTCTATTCCGTCTTATTCTGCAAAATATGGTTTTAAGTTGCAACGTTATTTTATGAAAGTGACTGATGTGGACGATACGTTGGCCTTTGGACTAGCGTCTGGAAGTTTAATTCCGTCTAAGGTTTTGCAGAAAGTAGGATTAATGAGAGATGACTTTTGGATAGATTATATTGATTATGATTTTTCATTCAGGCTCAGAAAATTGGGGTATAAAATTATTGGAGTAGGTGCTGCAAGCTTGAGGCATCGTCTAGGAGAGAGTTTTAATAAGCACATCGGTAACATAGTGTTGAGCTATCGCGCACATCCAGCATTTCGGCGATATACGATTTACCGCAACCGCATTAGGGTCATTCGCGAACATGGCCTCGAATTTCCTAATTTTCTAATTTTTGAAGTACTATCAATAAGTAAGGATTTTATGAAACTTGTTTTTATTGAGGACAATAAGAAAAAAAAATTCAATGCTATTCTTTCTGGTATAATAGATGGCATTATCGGCCGAGGGGGATTAGGCAAGTTTTAGACAGCTGGACTCTTTATTTTAATTCTGGGAACTTATTTTATTAAAGAGCCACAAAATTGTAGTTGGAAATAGTCTAAGCCCAAACCTCACATATATAGCAGTTGCGAATATTTTTAGGATCCATGTCGGGTACTGATTTCGAAAATGCTTATCAAAATAAGTGCAGAAGCTCTTGGCTTTATGCCATTCTATAAAGCCTGGAAAAACATCACTCGAGCTTTTTTGATGCATTACTTTAACATTCGGATCATATAGAATTGTTCCTCCTGCCTTTTCTACACGCATACAAAAGTCGACGTCTTCCACGTGTAAAAAATATTTCTCGTCCATACCCCCTAAATCACTATAAACGCTCCTGGGCATTAGCATGAACGCGCCGGATATGCATTGAACAGGGCTAATTTTCTGGAGTGGCGCTGTTTCATTAAGGTTTAATCTCTCAAAATGGGGATGATTTGGTGCCAGTCGATCCAATCGGAACTGTTCAACTACGCATGTCCATGGTGTCATTAAATTTCGACGCGCTCCACGCTGTTCAGTGCCATCGGGGTTTTCAATCCTGACAGTTAGGACTGATGCGTCTGGGTGAGAAATAAATACATCCAAAGCTTCAGAGATTACGCCTTTATCCATTTCTGAGTCTGGATTTAATAACAAAATATAGTGATGTCTCGCCCGTCTTGCGCCGAGGTTGCACCCACCAGCGAAACCAACATTTCCTTGTCCTGTTATAATTTCTAATCGCGGTTCCTCATCGGCGAGAATATTTACTTGTTGCATCAACAAACGGGTATTGCCATTGTCGACTAAAATCACTTGTTCTACGGCTTCTTGTTGAAGGACAGAGTTTAAACAATCTAAAAGTATATCCCCTGTTTTATAGGAGACAATAATTACACTACATCTTTTTATCCCATGAG
>CENP01065622.1_pt1 | contig 15844 bp, 12 predicted proteins | sample 361281 | NCBI WGS metagenome assembly CENP01 (sample SAMEA2591122, study PRJEB7988) | marine metagenome | biome: marine biome (ENVO:00000447); feature: deep chlorophyll maximum layer (ENVO:xxxxxxxx); material: saline water (ENVO:00002010), including plankton (ENVO:xxxxxxxx) | depth 70 m
TCACAGGACATAAAGAATATGCGCCACCTCTGGAACCACTTTTTTGCATGCTCTGAACCATAAGTATCTGAGAATATATTCAATACATTACTTTTGTTCTTATCCATTTTTCTTAACCAAGCCAAAGATGTTTTTTCATAGTGAGTTCCAGACATCCTCCAGCTCTCTTCTATTTTAAGATCGTCTTGGAAATATTCAAATAGGTCATGAGAGGGCATCATCCCTCCAGAGAAAAATTCTCTTGCCATCCAATCTGCCTTACCTTTATTCTCAAAGGGGTAGACGATGTCTTTGTGAGTAAATATATGAATGAATAATTTACCATCATCATTCAATAAGCACGAGATCTTGGATAAAAGTTTTTTATAATTACGCATATGTTCAAACATTTCTATTGAAACAACTCGGTCATACATTTGTTCAACGGTAAAATCATTCATATCTGCAGTAATCACATGCACATTATTCAAACCAGATTCGCTACATCGTTTTAAGATATACTCTTTCTGGTCCTTAGAATTACTGACTGCTGTAATTTGACTTTTTGGGTATTGGCTAGCCATATAACAAGTTAGAGAGCCCCAACCACATCCCAATTCTAATATATTTTGGCCATTTTCTAATTCTGCTCTTTCGCAGCTTAGCTCTAGCATGGCTAACTCAGATTCATTCAATGTGGTAACTGTTTGAGGCCAAAAGCCCGAACTATATTTAAGGTTCGACCCTAAAACCTCATCAAAAAAGGAAGGCGGTACTTCATAATGTTGCTGATTCGCTTTTTCAGGAACAAGAGCGATCGGGCTTTCTTTCATCTGCTCGACCCATTTTAATTTTCTTTCCTTTAATTGCTCTAAAGAAGAAGAACTTTCATTTTGAAGTCTAACCTTGCAGTTCCTAACAATACCTGCCCTGATCATAAAATCAGGTAATAAACCATCCTCTGCTAATTGAATTAATTTTGATATCATGTTTTAATAACTAATGTTAATGTTTCTAGAACCCGATTTTGCGAATATCATTTGGACATCTCCAATATTTCTTTCTGAAAAACCAGCCTCACAGTATAAAAAGTAAAATTCCCACATATTAATAAAAGCTTGAGAATATCCCATCTCTTTGACCTTTGGAATCACATCCATAAAATTCTTTCTCCATCTATTTAATGTTACAGCATAGTGCTTTGTGATATCTTCCATATCGACCATTGCCAGATCAGTATCCTTTTTAATTACATCAATTATCTGTGCAACAGATATTAAACAAGAACCTGGAAAAATATACTTTTTGATGAAATCTACTGAATTTTTATAAACCTCAAAGTTTTGGTCATTATATGTAATGCCCTGCAAGGCAACAAGTCCATTATTTTTTAATAAGGACGACAATTTTGAGAAATAATCAGGTATGTATTCATACCCAACTGCTTCTATCATTTCTATAGATACAATCTTATCATATTTCCCATCCAAATCGCGATAATCCTTATTTATGAGCGTTATCTTTGATTCCAACCCTTCATCTTTGATACGCGACCTTGCGTAATCGAACTGCGCATCTGAAATAGTGGTTGTTGTGACCTTACAACCATAATTCTTTGCAGCATGGATAGAAAAGCTACCCCAGCCAGTCCCTATCTCGAGCACAGAATCATCCTCTGACAGGTCTAGCTTTCTACATATGCGATCTAATTTTTCTATTGAAGCCTCTTCAAGTGTGACAGAATCATTATTAAAAAAGGCACAAGAATATGTCATTGAAGGGTCCAGCCATAACTTGTAAAAATCGTTGCTAAGGTCATAATGTGCTAAAATATTCTCTTTACTTCCTTTAAGTGTATTTTGCCGGCCACGGTGAATCATTTTATTGATCGGTTTGACAAGTTTAGCAAAACCCTTTTCAAGAGAAAGTAGGATATCCCTGTTCCTTAAAATTATTTGAAAAAGTTTTACCACATCATCTGAGGACCAATATCCGGCAACATAAGCCTCTGCTATTCCAAGAGCACCTCCGCTTCCTGTCATGACATAAAATTCCTGTGAGTGAATATCTACAGATACTTTTTCATCTGAGCTACTATCGCCAAAGGAGAAAGTCTCATCACCATCGTTTATGGAAATGTGTCCCGTTTTTAGATTTTTGAATTTTTTCTGTAGCCCACTTTTAAAGATAGATGTTAGAAAAGTTGATTTCTTAGGTGTCTTGACCGCATCTGCAAGATGATCAACTTGCATAGTTGTACTCATTTAGTTAATTACCTTTCATTAGATTGATTTTATCGGGATGTATGAAGTAAGGTGCTTTTTTCAACCATAGTTTAAATGCCTGCCAATGGATACGAAACACCACCAGCATAGTAATAAATGGAAATCTGGCTACTTGCTTAAGGAGATTTCCTAGAGTGAACGGTATTCTTTTCATATTTAATGTAGCATCAAAAACCCTTTCTTCATCTTTATAATTTATCATATTGACCATTAGATTCTTTCTAGGTTGACTAAAAAGCCATTCATAATCATGATCCATTCCCCAAAATGGACTTACGTGCAATTTCTTTTTTAAATCAGCAGTAAGATTGTCTATTTTACCTTTTTGACCTTTCTGATGGATAACATAAGAATGCCGCTCATCCCAAGGAGTGTTTGTAACCTCGGCCATTATCACATCAACTTCAGAATCGTCCTCATTAAAACAATAATAAAAACTCACTGGGTTAAAACAATACCCGAAATATCTTAAATTTGTAAGCAACCTTATAGGCCCTTTCACCTCATAACCAATTTGTTCACGAATTGTTTTACGAACAGACGGATCAAGCTCTCCTTCCCCTGCGCCATGATAATCATCTCGATTGAAAGATATCATAGCTGGCTTATCAATATTCCATAGCCATGAGCGTTTGAGAGTTTTCTTAATGGTATTAAGGTCAACAAAAATCATGAAAATAGGATAGGTAAAAAAATGGTCAAAGGGAGTGAATCGTCTATGTCGAATGGTACCCCTAAAAATAAAACTTTTGTTAGAGACACTCACAATGTTTCTCCAAAGTGGCTACAAACGTCCAACGCACTAACCACACCATCTTCATGGAACCCATTATGCCAATATGCTCCACAATAATAGGTGTTATTTTTTCCACTGATCTTGCTTTTTTGCTCCTGTGCTTTTAGGCTAGAGAGGGTAAATAGCGGGTGCTCATAGTTAAGATATTTGATGACCTTCTCAGGGTCGATCAGTTCTTGAGTGTTCAATGTCACGCAGAAAGTTTTTGAGCTAACAATTCCCTGCAAAATGTTCATGTTGTAAGTTAATGCCACAGGTTTACTTTGATCATGGTCTAAATAATAATTCCAACTAGACCATGCTGTTTTCCTTTTAGGTAAAATAGTATCATCAAAATGCAGTACAGCATCATTTTTCTGATAAATAATAGAACCCAATATTTCTACTTCGTCTTTTGTTGGCTGCTCCAAAAGCGCAAGCGACTGGTCACTGTGGGTTGCAAATACCACTGCATCAAAGTCTTCTTCATTTTCACCATCTAACCCAGAGCTGATCTTAACTAAATCTTTATCTCGTTTGACATTTTTCACAGGTGTTGAAAGTCTTATTTTATCTTTGAATTTAGCAATGATTTTATCCACATATCTTTTTGATCCCCCTTTGATCACCCACCAATTTGGTCTATTTATTATTTGAAGTAGGCCATGATTCTCAAAGAATCTAATAAAGAAAACAGCGGAAATATTCATCATATCAGTGGGGACAGTAGACCAAATTGCGGCTCCGATAGGAATGATAAAATGCTGAATGAATTCAGTTGAATAATTGTTTTTTAATAAATAATCGCCCAATGTCGTTTTGGGGTCGATTGAAGGAAGATCTTTTCTAGACTCTTGATTAAAACGATTCATACTTCTTAGCATTCTTATGAAAGATGGTCTAAAGATATTTGACCTTTGTGCAAAAAGTCCATTCAGAGAATGACCAGCATATTCTAGATTATCTCTTTCAGATTTAACGCTGAACCCCATTCTTGTTACCTGGCGTTCGACCCCAAGTTGATCGAGAATTTTAATAAAATTTGGATACGTTCGTTCATTGTAAACGATAAACCCTGAATCTATAGACAAACTTTTTCCTTCATAATCGATCTTATGGGTATGCGTGTGACCTCCTATGTAGTCATTCTTTTCAAACATAGTTATATCATGATTACGGCTAAGTAAGTAGCCAGTAGTAAGGCCAGAAATACCCGATCCTATAATTGCGATCTTCATTTTAAACTATTATTTCCACGACTGTGGAACCTTGTTTATTTTAGAAATATCATATCCGACCTCCTCGAGATCACCAATGATACTCCTGTAAACCTCATCTGGCATCTGTGGTTTTCGAGCCATTATCCAAACATACTTTCTTGAGGGGTAACCTATAACAGTATATTCATAATCTTCATCAAGGGTAATAATCAGGAAAGGCATTTTAAACGGCCATACAAATTGCATCCTCCACTCTGCATTTGTCTCTTTATTATGAATATATCCAGTGGGCTTGTAAATCTTTTTTTCACCATCTGGTGAATCCTCGTAAAAGGAGAAAGTTGTTTCAATAATACCTTCATCGCTAAGTCGATAAGATTCGATTGCATTTGTTGCCCTCTTCTCAATGAGAGTGGGAATATTTGCGATCACATACCAGTCTCCCATATAACGTTCTATATCTACATATTCAACTGTCTTCATTTCAGGTAATTCACTGGAGGCACTATTGTTACAACTCATGACTAAAAAAGGAATAAGTAAAGCGGAAATTAAGATTATATATTTCAAAATAATAAGTAACTACTGAACAATTATATCTTGTCTAAGTTTAGCTTCTGCTATTGCATCTTTAAATATATTCATGACACTGACCTTATTCATCATATCAACTAAAAATTCTGGTAATGCACCTCCGGGATCCATATAAATCCTGTAAGATAAGACTATTGTATCACTTAGAGTTTTCTCAGCCATCCATAATCCTGCACCATGGTCTAAATAAACTCGATTATTATTTTGATTATTGAGCCCAACCAGGACATCGTCTCTTTTTTCCAGTAAATGCCAATGGATAATAGATGTGGTATCCTCGCTATTATATCCAGTTGAGTACATTCGAAATAAGTATTCACGATCGCCAATTAAGGGTAGGTCAATGGGGATGAATTGGTACCCATCTACCCAATCGCTTGACCTTTGAACTTCCTGAGAACGAATAGGCCCTATACTTTTTAAAAATTTTTCATAGTTACCCACGTCCATTATTACACTTTGGATTATTTCTTTAGGAATCATTGTTTTTTTTTCCACCATGACTGCCTTGAGACCCATACCCTGGATCGGTTTTCTGCTCAAAGAAATACCATCTTTAGAATCCTCAAAAACCCAACCTATATTATCATGAAGATCTTGAAATAATTGTTCGGTTCTTCCGTCTTTGGTCTCAGCCAATCCATGGCCAAGAAATAAGAGGAGGGTAGCAAAATTGAATTTTGATATTGCCCCGCTCATTTATTTCCTAAACCTAGTCTGTCATTGACCCAAAACATCAGAGGGATACTAGCTCCCCAAACTACAGCAAGCATGACGGAGACCTCTGTAAGTCCTGAATTAAAATATATTGCACCAATTTTTTCCCCTCCAATATATGCCAGAGGACCTCCTATAAAACCAAAAAGGAATGATGAAGACCATTTATCTTTAAACCATGCCAATGAATGATTAACCATGGCAGCGAAACCGCACCACATAGCTGTGATCCACATAGGAGCAATGATAGAATCATCGCTGTATAAACCAACATAACCTATCAACTTCGTATATGCCATTAACGTATCTATCAAAGTGCCTACAACCGCAAATATCAAAATAAGTTTAATCTCTGAATTGTTTGATACATTAAAGTTGAAGTGGAGAGTTAAAAATATTGCCATAGCTATAGGGCCAAGGTATTCTGCGCCACTTGTAGCCCCTAAAACGCATGCCCACCAACTTATCTTAAATCCTAAAACATTTACTATAGTTTTCATATTATTCTCTTAATAATATATTAAACCCAATATATATCAAATACAATTTAAATTAGGCGATATGAGCGTTATTTGTTCTTATTAATTAAAATTAACGAAACTATCATCATCAGGGTATAAAAACTAAGACCAATACAAAGCATTATTAAAAAATAGTATGGCCAATCAGGCATAAGTAGTGTGAAGTTGACCCCTGCTGGCTTCTCAAATGTAAACATGTAATTACTATCCAGAACTAGATTGATCAGAATGATAAAAATAACAAGCACCGTTGTCCATTTTATGGCAATAAAATAATCTTCCCATTTTGGCCTGTAGCCATCTGCAATGATACTAAGCATCACAAATATTACAAGGCCATGTGCAAAGAAGTAATGGATAGAAACGTAAATGTGTTCCATTTCAGAAAGGTTTGTATTTATGAATGCGAATAAGGAGCCACTAAACCCTGCAAAAAAGAACCAGGTTTTTAAAAGTCTTAAATGTTGATTTTTACTGTAAAAAGGAATTAATAAAGCTGATAAATAACACATCTCCATCGGTAAAGAAGTTTTAAGAGACCAAATACCATAATAGACCATGTACGCCTGAAAAACGATCTCATTAAAAACGACAAGGTATCCGATCGTCTGGAGGATGACCTGTTTCACTTGATCAGAACTATTACTATAAACCCAAGCTGCTGCAATGCAAAGCACAGTACTTATCATGCCATAGATCACATGCTGGCTGGGCAGTGAGATCACAACATTAATAATATCACTCAGCATTTAATTGAGCCATTTTAAATTAATTTTTGAACCAATAATTTATTTTAAAATATAAAGCATTTGAATCTTCGTAGGACCAGTCTTTTTCAGATGGTGAGTAATAACTACTTTGGTTAAGATTGTAGACTAAGAAAAAAGTGCTGCCCGGACGATATTCCCAACGAAATACAAAGGTTCCAACGGTATTATAAAGTTTAAAATCAGGATCTTCATAATTCTGGAGGTAATCATATTCTTGAAGGTCCATTGTTTTAGGAGCTCTTAAACGATAAAAACTTTCGTAGTTCATATCTGCAAAGAATGGCTGAACAAAACATTGTAGAGACATTTTAGGAGAAAAGGTCCAATCTAAACGCAATGTTATATCACGGGTCAATAGAGTGGAATTTGCATAAACTCGAACTGTATCATCTACATTTTCTAAAATATCGACCCACTGCATATGGCTGGGACTTTTATCCTGCATAGCTTCTATTTCAATATTAAGTGGCTCGATCGGCCTCATTTCTAATTCTAAGTTGGCTCTATAACCATGGCCTCTATTTTCTCCATACCCCATACCAATACTAGATTCAAAGACGACCTTCTTACGACGATCGGTAGTGAATCTTGGACCAGCATAACCCCAAAGTTCTGTCTTATATGCCCATGCATTATCGTTTCTAAATATATCTTCATCATTGTATGCTGGTAAAAATATTTTACCAAATAAACCCATACCCCAATAATTTGAAAACAGGTTTTCTTGTTCAATATCGATTTCATTTTCTATAACTAATCCATCTTTATTCCAATTTTGACTAACCTTAAGCTCTAAATTATTATTGATAAAATTTCCCCAAGGTTCCTGTTTACGAAAATCTATTCTTATGCCGGTCCAAGAAGTACCATTTCTTCTAAGATATCCCAAATCATTTATATTAAACTTATCATTGGTGGTCCCATACCAAAACCGAAAGCTCCACCATACAGGGTCTAAATATCCAAAATTAAAACGATAGGCACTACCAGATTCGCTATCTACATTGGAATGGATGATCTGCCCATTAGTGAACAATCGGTTATCATAAAACCCAAGTGTCCAATCTGTCCCAATTACAGTGGCTCCTGGGTTATTGGCTCTGGTAACATTTGTTGCCATAATCCCAACTCTTGAAATATTATTGATCATGGGTATCTCAACCCTCCCGATAGAATAGTTAGATTTTGGCTCGACCACAATATCTCTTGAATTAAGACTATCAATATGGATGGCAGTTTCTTCTGTGGTTAAAGCACCAATAAAACCATAATTAATACCAGATGCCAAACTCCCCATGACCCTGCTAGCCCCAAGTATTGTAGTATAGTCTGGTAGATCTTCTAGCTCGCCATTATCTGGTATATAATAGCTTGGTCTTCTACCAATTCTACGTGAATTAAATAGTGAGATCCTGTGATTAAAAAATTCAGAACCCTCAGAAAAGAATGGCCGTTTTTCTTCATAAAATGTCTCAAATGCAGTTAGGTTTAATACTGATGGATCTGCCTCAACTTGACCAAAGTCTGGATTAAAAGTTATTTTCATTACGCTGTTTGAGGTTAAGCCATATCGCATATCCAGCCCAATGTCTTGATGGGTTTTATTACTGTAACCTGCCAACGCATAGGGTATGACCTCAAGTTGGTTAGGTGTAGGTATATTTGACAGGCCACTTAGAACACCCAATGGTAATATTAGCCCCCGGACAGACTTACTACGTCCGGGCCAATCGACACGCTCTTGCAATCGATGGATAGCTCTTTCAAATGATATTCCCCACTGCATATTTGGCTTATTCTCAAACTGAAAGACAGCGAGTGGTAGTTTGAATTCTGCATGCCATCCACTTTCATTAAATGAAATACTTACGTCCCAAACCGGATTCCATGTAGGATCATAGTCCCATTCACCAGATAGAGCGACATCCATTATTACTCCAGATGCATTTACTGCAAAAAAATAGCCGTTATAGTCGTCATCTTTTGAATCAATTGTAACACCAACCCAATCAGAATTATTAGCAAACCCATCCATCCAACTATCTCTACGCACCATCGTTTTTTTAATTTTTTTGGGTTGGGAATCAAAGGACTCTATGAATATATATAATGCCTCGTCATCATAGCTAACCCTTGCAGATGTTTTCTCTGATGGTGCTGAAAGCTCTTTAGGTTCAATTTGAAAAAACTCATCAACCGGCTTAGTCTGTTGCCAACAACTATCAGTTAAATACCCATCAATGACCGGTGCCTTTTCACATCTTTGAGCATCCACAATCTTTAAGCGTAAAGAATCAGGTTCAAAATTTTTCAAATAAACTGATTGCCCAAAACTGATATTTTTTAAAACCATCAGAATGAGTATCAGTTTAGAAATCATGTAAAGAGTGAGAGTGATGTTTCTTTTTATTATCATGTCGGCAAAAAAATAGCTCCTATTTAGGAGCTAGAGATATATGCTAATCTAACTGTATCTTCGATTAATTGGAAAGTGCATGATCAACGATCATGAGTATATCAAATACATTAATTGTGCCATCTAAGTTCATATCAGCATTCTGGATCTGCTCATTATTTAATTCAATATGACCAACTACGTAGTTCACTGTAACTATGACATCAAGAATATTTACGATACTATCAAAATTCAGATCACCAAAATCAATACTCAATGGTGGCACAGCTCCGGCTGGAAACTGGATCATATCTAGCCAAGCACAATCTTCCCCAGAACTTTGTGCTTCATCCTTCTCATAGACCCACCTCAACAAGTGCTCACCGATTGGTAGATCAACAGTATACTCATTCCAATCTGTATCACCACCTATCACTAAATCTTGTGGTTCGTCATCAATGTAAAATTCTAAATAGTCATAGACCATTCCAGACCCACCTTGTTCTGATGAGGCTTTTGACCAAAACTGTATCTCACCTTCATAGAGGATATTCATTAAAATAGAAAGTTCTGATGTTTGGCTATGACTTATTTCACCAGACCTAGCAGAAAAGCTACCGGAATATGCATCCGCATCAATTGTCCAATCTGCATCACCTCCATGCGACCATTCATACGCTGAAAAACTACCTATCTCGAAATCTTCGATCATTATACCAAGGGTGATTGGTAGAGGAAAAACATTTTCATAGTCCGTACCAAGAGACCCAATAAGTATTGCGGTAAGCGCAGAATGTCCAACAGGAGCATCTGATTCAGCTTCAACCTCAATGATCAATGTTATATCTGTGTCAATATCCCATAAATAGTCGTTATCACTAACAATATTACCGATACTGATATAAGGATCACTTGTGGTTCCTTCAAAATCCGGATAATTAACTGGCGCGTGACCAACGTTCTTCATCACAACTTGAAGAATAGCTGACTCACCTGGGTCAAGAGTCCCATTCAGGTCATTTAATAATTCAGTTGAAAGTAATTGATATGCAGGAGCTTCTACAAAAACATCTGTATCAAATTCCCATGACTCCGACCCATTGGTTACAAAAACAGTAAAGTCAATATGAGCACCATCTTCCACATTCCAACTAACTTCGATTTCAAAGGGACCAACCGTAACCTCATCTCCAGCAGCAACTGATTCTAGGATGACATTTTCAGTAAGGATATCAACCATTGACCCAACATGAGAAAGGCTAAAGGTCAATTCTTCTGAAGGGTCTGAACCCACGTTCTCAAATGTGAAATAAAGTTGCCCTTCCTCACCATAATCTAGAACATCGTCTGTACCACTACTCACCATTACATTTTCCATGAGCATGTAAGCTCCATCAGGAGCGATCACATTAATAGATACCTCATAAGGTATCTTATTATATGCTGTCACTACTAGATCCACAGATCCGGGAATACTCAAAGCATCCTCGAACTCTATATCTGCATTCCCTGAAGGATCACTGAATACTGATGATAAAAGTTCTCCATCTTTTGAAACTGATACAAGTGCACCACTCACACCTGTTTCAACATAAAGGTCAGTCGCACCAATGATAAGGACTCCACTATGGTTGACGTCCAACTCGGTTGGGGTATCCGAGCGTACAACAACTGAAGGATCTCCAAATATTGTCCAATAATAGGTCTCATTGTAGCCTTGAGATCCATAGCTATCATTCATTTGGTTCATGCCATTGAAAGACAACCCACCAAATGTACGTTTGATATTATCTGAATATGATTCAACAAAGATCGCATTCATTTCATCTTGTCCCTCCATGGGAGGGTTCCAACCCTGGTTAACAGTCGACATTAAAGTAGCAATAGCACCGGTGGGCGTTCCATCGGAAGCTGTTGCACGGATCCAGGTCTCTGCAAAACATGTCCCCTGTTCAAATTCTCCATTGACACAAGCGACAGACCAAATAAATGGATACATGCCTGTGTTCACAAGCCCATTAACATCTGTATTATTCATTGGGCAACCGTTGCCCCAAGAACCATTAGAACCATGGCCTGTATAGTTGATAATAGATCTTCCTTCATTAATTGCAGCCTCACCCTGTGCAACGGTTCCATTAGGGTCATATATTTGATCTATTTCGTTGTAGGTGTAATCAAGCAAAAGCTCACGAATGTTATTAAGGTGCTCATCATCATCCTCGCCATCATCACCAGGTCCTTGGGATGATGCAAACCCACAACCTTTCTTGTACCAGTCAGCAGATGGGTCAGGATTCATTTCATACGCAATGGTACGATCGATCATTGTTTGCACATGGTCCCCCGTTTCTGCTGAGAAGCGGCCTATGATAAGATCAGGATAAAAATCACTTCCCGCTACAAAAGTAAGTGAATTATCAGATGGGCTATTAGAACCCGCACCATTCGAACGACGGATGGTCTCTATCTGATCAATATCCCCAACTAATAATACAAATGCTATACCATTTTCGTAAAATTCATCCTCAATTAGTTGTGCCATATCATCGACGTCCCCAACATCTGCTATATCGACCATTTCGGTTGGAATTCCTTTATAATTCTTCCAATCGACAAATGTTTGCATCTCATCCATAAAATCACCATAACTGATTACCAACATAGGTCCTTGTTCACCAAGAACATCATATCTTTCATCAGTGTTGTAATTAAGAAAATGCTCTTTGTACATATTTTCAAATTCTCTACTACCTCCGTTAAATGGTCGTCTAGTTAAAGCATTGATCTGACTCTGGCCATTCTCTTGAATAGATATCTCTATATGGGTATGTACACGAAGCATCCTTTCAATCGGGTTGTATTGTATAGGCTGGAAAACAATCGTTTGTCCTCTCAGTGATCGCAGGATATAGGGGTCTCTTAGGAAAACTATATCTTTTGGATAAAATTCATTTCTCTCATAGGCTTTGCCAAACGTGTATGGAACTGTTGATGGGTCAATATCACGAGTTAAATTACCTTTTGAAGGTTCGACATTATCCAAAGGGATATCGATAAAATCAGTGCTAATGACGGACAATTCCATATTAGCTAGGTCAGGAATAATTATGGAGCGTGCCATACGAGACATTTCAGGGGCACCTCTTTCGAGGATAGGAACACCTCCTGGGAATGAAACGCGGGTCTTTCCATTATCAAGTAGTTCTTGGTAGTAACCTCCAAGTTCAAAATTTATCTCGATATTGCTCTCTGAAATAGAGTTTACATCCCATATAGGTTGAGATGGGCGTACATCTCCTAGGTCCACCCATTCCGAAGCGGTTAAGCCTGCCAGTAGGCAAGGTATGACGATAAATAACTTTTTAACTAATTTCATTTAACTAATTTACCCAAGAGTACGGTACATATATAATACGTTCTATCTGAACATAAAACTCATACAATCAGACATCATATAACACCATAGTGAAATCTAATTCAAGTCTGGCATAATAAGCCAATCTTGAATCTTTTTTTCTGTGGATGTTAATTCCTCATATTTATCTCTTTTTTTCAATCCTTTAGCATAAATATTTAACTTATGTATCAACATATCTTTGGCTAATCTAAATTGAGTTTCCGTTAGTAAACCCATTGATAATATTTTTTCTAATGATCGAATACGGTATTGCTCTATTCCTTCAGGCACCCTAGATAATTGGTCTAAATGACCGCCATATTTTTTAATCAACGGCTCATCTAAAAATAGAATATTAAATTTTGCTGTTACCCGAAGCCATAAGTCATAATCCTCACAAACGGTCAAAGATTCATCAAAAGTCCCTACCTCCTCAAATACATCTTTCTTTATGATAGAGGATGAAGGAGATATTCTACAAATGTCTAGACAATACTTAAAGATATCCCCTCCATACTTTTTGTGCTTTTTCATCTGATTTACTCTAACACCATTCCTGATCCAAATCTCATTCGTATGGCAAAAAGAAGAGTCCCTATTCACCTCTATAAACTTGCTTTGATACTCTAATTTTTCAGGCATCCACTCATCATCAGAATCCAATAATGCTATCCAAGAGCCTTGGGATATCTGAATACCTTTATTCCTCGCTGAGCTTACACCATTGTTTGGTTGATGAATGCATTGAACTGAAGGATAGTTTTGTAGTAACCATTCCTTAGTTCCATCTTTAGACCCATCATCTACTATAATGATCTCATATGGTTTGAATGTTTGAGCTAAAACAGAATCGATCGCTCTTTGTAGTGTATGCTTCCTATTATAGGTGGGAATAATAACTGATATCTTCAATCTAGAATATTTTTATCAAGAACATCCTATTTTATATCCTCAGTTAAAAGATTTTTATAGATGTCTACAGGATCATCTTTCATCTTGATTGGGGTCATCAAGAAGTGATAGGTATATTTTTTTGGTTCTATTCTATATTTTTTTAGTGGCTGAGCTCCCCAGCTATCTTCTCCTGCTACCCCCATTTGAATATGGTCAATATCTAGATGGATAAGTTCTTGCTTTACAAGGTCTGTAGTGTGCATTGCTTTTTTTGTCTTCCTTGGAGCTTTCAGAGTGCCAGCTTTGCTTCTGTTAAAGCCATCATCAAAATTTTCTGGTTTGAATCGACTTGCATTCAAAGATCTATAACGATCTGATGTAGTCGGGTCATTTTTCTTGGTAAGCTTTTTTGATTCAAAATTAAAGAATGAGGCCCTCGCTGGCTCATTATTGGTCTTTACAATGGATGGGCCTTCTATTTCAGGAGGCCTATTTGCTGCCACAAGCATAAAGATCGAAAAATTATACTTTATCGCTGTATTTATGAGAACTTTCAATATTCTTGATCAAAATAATTGTTTTGGGTAAACTCCGCGATCGACTAGCGACTGCACCTGCTGAGTTACGAAGGGTTTGTCTTCCTTATATGTAACACCAAACCACTTAGAGCCTGTACGTAGAACATATATATCTTTTTCGCCTGATCGGATCAAATTATTGACAATTGTCGGAATAAGATATTCGCTCTTCATTTCATCACCCTCCTTATGTAGAAAATCAACGAACATAGCCCTTAAATGATCAAAGAGGTCAGGTGTAAAACCCCATACATTCATCGACACTGGCTCGCTTCCATCTAATTGGATATCACGATCTGATGAGACACCACTTTCTGACCGTTTTAATTCACCCGTTTCAACTATTGTATCCAATAAATCATTTTTAACGGTACATAGACCCCGTGTGACACCTCCAAATTCAGATAATGTTTTATCAAGTTGAAATGCCACCATAGAATATGTTGCATTCTTATCTTGATAATAATCCGCTACTATCTCAAATGATTCACGACCATAAAAGTCATCACCATTTATAGCTACAAATGGTTCATGTATCAGTTGAGAGGCCGTCAAGATGGCATGGCCAGTACCCCAAGGTTTTACCCGACCCTCAGGACATAAGAACCCTTCAGGAAGATCATTAAGGTCCTGAAATGCAAATTCAACTCTGATCTTATTTTTGTATTTATTAGTAATCTTTAATCTGAAATCCTCTTCAAAATCTTTACGGATGATAAATACGACCTTATTAAACCCTGCACGTATAGCATCATATACAGAATAATCAATAATCGTCTCTCCGCTGGGGCCCACTGAATCTAACTGTTTTAATCCACCGTACCTGGATCCCATCCCTGCTGCCATGATCAAAAGTGTTATGTCATTCATTATTAACCTATCATATTCTGTTTATCAAATTAAGACCTTTGTTCCTTCATCAGCAGTAATTATGTGTGCTTTTCCACCGACTGATTCTATTGCGCTTACTACAGCTTTAGGATCTTCTGGAGCATAGGCAAACATGCACCCACCACCGCCTGAGCCATTGATCTTCCCTCCGAATGCACCAGCAGAAATCGCAGCCTCTAACATCCTTTCAATCTTGTTGGTACTTACATGAAGACAATCTCTAAGAATGCTGTGGTGATCATTAAGGAGGGAGCCGATTAGTTGATGGTCAGGACTGGTCTTATCCAACTCTAACCTAGCTTCTCTAAGGATATCTCTATTTCTAATGGTCCCATTTAATAGGTTTATTTCTTCATTGCTAAGATCAGACAGATCAATCACCTGATCAAATGAATGAAGATCAAAGTTTTGGTTTTTTGAATTAATAGCATCAAATAACTCTAACCTCATATCGCGGCATCTTTTAAGGATATTGAGTGTTTCTTTTGGCTCTTGAGAATCTCCTAGAACAAAACTTCCAAGTGATGCATTCAATGTTTGAATATCAATTGAAGGCTCTGACCCAATACAGAGTAGATTGCCAATTGCGGTAGAATATTGGTCCATCATTCCACCTGGTTCTTGAAACTCGACCACCTCTGTCCTAAACGCAAGCTCCCCTAATTTTTGTTTACTCCAAACTACTTTTTCATCAGCCATATGTGATAAAAAGTGTATCCAACTTACAGTAATAGCAGAAGAGCTACTGGCTCCAGCTTGGATAGGGATACTGCTTTTTATTTCACATTCAAATCCATTTGTGAATTCCAGCCCCTCAGAATTGCA
>CENP01119643.1_pt1 | contig 15840 bp, 18 predicted proteins | sample 361281 | NCBI WGS metagenome assembly CENP01 (sample SAMEA2591122, study PRJEB7988) | marine metagenome | biome: marine biome (ENVO:00000447); feature: deep chlorophyll maximum layer (ENVO:xxxxxxxx); material: saline water (ENVO:00002010), including plankton (ENVO:xxxxxxxx) | depth 70 m
GGCGTATAGACAAGATCATAAATATTTGACCAAGATTGCCCCCACATATTTCCCAGGACATGGGCAGGCAAATTACCAGTTTTGCCTACAATGTCTTCACCATAATAATTTGATAACTCATCACGGACATGGCAATGCAAGGCATCATAAAGTGGTTTGAGTTCATCCCATACTCTGTCCGTTTCATCTAAAAACTCATTTGCTGGCATGTCATACTGACTAAACCATAGATCAGTCAAGCCGTCATAACCTAGATCATTAGCACCCTGATTCCCAATTTCCACCATTCTTAAATACATATCTTTCATGGGCTTGCCAATATTTCTCCAGCCCTCCCATGCCTTTAAAAGCTCAGCAGGATCTCTAGAATTATCAATAATGCTCTCAAATGCCTCTAAATCGTAACAATCATTATTAGCAAAACAATGTTTCCCAGTTCCATACATGGCATCTAATGAGGCGCTTATTGCAGAGATTTCTCCAGCCAACTCCTCATTTAAAGGTGATGGCATGACAAATGAGCTTTTAATAAGATTGAGTTTCCTTCGATTTTCCTCAGAAACCTCTACGCTATCAAAGGAAGAAGCCATTCGCGCGCGCTCTAATGCAAGCAATTGATATCTTTTGCCATAGTCTGCAACTACTTTCTGCGAATCATAAGTGATAAAATTAGCTCCTATCCAATAGGCTGAGCTTACAATGGGCCCAAGGGTTTTATCTTCGAGCTCAACTCTTTGAAGAAATGCTTCTACATCGGATTCAGTTAGGGCATTTGGTTGCTCATTTGAGCACGACGAAAGGACTAGGATAGAAAGAAAAATAGTAGATAATAAAAATTTATACATTGCAAAGACCCCTTTTAAATACAATAAGAAAGTAAATCACACTATGAAAATATCAACAAGCCAATTTAGAAACGGTCTGAAAATTATCATTAATGATCAGCCATGTTCTATTTTGGAGCATGAGTTTCATAAACCTGGTAAAGGGCAGGCAGTTATGAGGGTAAAGTTTAGAAACTTGATCACAGGCAAAGTTGTAGATAAAACATATAAATCAGGTGAATCTGTAGAAGAAGCAGATGTGATGACAGTGGAAATGAGTTATCTATATTCAGATGGGGCACAATGGCATTTTATGAATTCTTCGACTTATGAACAGATTGGAATTAATCAAAATGTTGTGGGAGATGCAAAGAAATGGATTATTGGCCAGGAAAATTGTGAAGTTGTTATTTGGAATGATGAGCCCATTTCAGTTGAAGCACCTCCATTTGTTGAATTAAACATTGCAAAATCAGATCCTGGGATCAAAGGAGACACTGTATCTGGTGCCACAAAACCTGCCGAGTTAGAAACTGGAGTTATCATCCAAGTTCCTTTGTTCGTTGAAGAGGGAGAAACAATCAAAGTGGACACAAGATCTGGTGAATATTCGGGGCGCGTTTAGACTTTGTATAATCAAATTTTAACTTCGCTGAATGATTTTATTGATAATGATCTGTCTTTTGATCCCGATCAAAAGAAAACGTTATTGGATAAGCACAAGCTAACCCTTGCCAATTCTCTGCGAAAGGGTCACTGGACTACAAACCTTTGTTTAATTGCATCCAATCTTGCAAAGAAAAATCCTCGAGATATAGCTTCAGCTCTAATACCAAAGCTAGAAAATCAACCTGAAATCGCAAAGGTTGAATTAGCAGGCCCCGGTTTCGTCAATATATTTTTAACCAGGGAAGCATTTTTTAACCAATTGGATGATGTCGACAAAAATCCAATTTCTTTTGTAAAGTCTTCCAATGCAGTCAAAGAAAAAATACAGATAGAGTTTGTATCAGCCAACCCAACAGGTCCATTGCATGTGGGACACGGACGCGGTGCTGCCTATGGAGATGCCATTGGTCGAATCTTGCAGCGACTAGGTCATGAAGTATCTAGAGAATATTATGTAAATGATGCTGGTAGGCAAATTGACATTTTGGCATGCAGTATTTTTTTAAGAAAATTTGAATGCCTTGATGAGAAGGCTTTTCCAAACTCTGCATACAAAGGGTCCTATATATTAGAGATTGCTAAAGGCGCAGAGATAGATCAAGCATTAACCGAATCAGATAAAGAAAAATTAATAACCAATCTTCCAGAGGATGAGGAAGATAAAATAGATGAATTAATTGAACGAATAAAAATTAATCACTCAAATAGTTGGTCATTAATAAGAGACTTTGGTTTGAACTATGTAATTAAATCTATCAAAGAGGATTTAACTCAATTTAAAGTGGTTTTTGATAATTGGTTTTTTGAATCTTCACTCGGAGAACTTGCAGACAAAAAATCAGAAATTTTTCAAGCGCTCGATCAAGTTAAAAAAGAGCACGCCTATGAAAAGAATGGTGCTGTGTGGCTAGAGTCCACTAAATTTGGTGATGATAAAGATCGTGTCATTATTCGAGAAGATGGAAGGGGTACTTATCTATCAGCGGATTTGGCTTATCACAGAAACAAATTAGACAGAGGATTTGACACCATTATAAATGTATGGGGTTCAGATCATCATGGTTATATTAAAAGAATTGAAGCAACCATTGAGGCCATGGGTTACAGCAAAAAACAGATGCAGGTTCAGCTTGTTCAATTTGCTAATCTCTTTGAAAATGGCTCTAAAGTTAAAATGTCTACTCGAAGTGGAAATTTTTATACACTAAAACAGTTAATTGATGATATTGGGCCTGATGCATCAAGATTCTATTATTTATCCAAACAAGCAGATCAACACCTAGATTTTGATATTGGAGTTGCTAGAACTAATTCTAAAGATAATCTTTATTATTATGTCCAATATGCACATGCCAGAATTTGTTCTGTAGAGAAAAAATATCTTGAACTAGGTATGGCCTTACCAAGCAAATTCGATGATTCTGATTTCGATGGTTGCGATGAGCTATTGCAGATGGCTTTAAATGCTCAATTTGTTATTAAAAGTTCAGGAGAAAATCTTCAGCCACATCTTATTGTTTATTATCTAAGAGACATCTCGCAAAGCTTTCATCAATTTTATAACAACGTAAATATTCTTAATGCAAAGGAATCGGAGCAGAATAATATTATGCGAGCTTTAATAATTGTTAAATCTGTCATAGCTTCATCTTTGGAATTGTTGGGCATTGAACCTTTAGATAGTATGTAATTAATGTGAAGGATTTTGCTAAAAAACACCCAATAAATAAGTCAAAGACAAAAAGAGTTAAGACTTCTTTGCGCGCAAAAAGAGAGCTCAATCAACCGCTAAAGATAAAACACTTGTTTGTCATCGCTGCTGTAAGCGCCCTGCTTCTATTTGCATCAAACCTAATACTACAGACCGATGTTGTGAATATCAGGGGTGATGTCAGCAATCCAACAATAGAATTTTTATACCCTGTAGAGTTAGCTAAAGATACTGTGCTGATTGAACTTGAAGGCATAGTTGTTGAAGAAGACTGTGAGTACCTAATCCAAATTGAATCTTATGGTAAAAGAGTATATGCGCAGGAACAACATAGTTCCCTGCTATCTTTAGGCTTAGAATCCTACGTTGAAAAAACATTTAGCTCCAAGCAACCTGACAAACCATTATTTAGAGTTATGTCAGGTCCGTATTCAAATAAATCTCAAGTAAACAATGCCAGAGAGCTGCTCATAAAAAATGGCAGGCAGCCTCTTATTTACAAGAAATGCACCAAGACATAGCAGAAAAACTCTCAGAAATCTCTAGCAAGATTCAAGCAGCTTGCCATCAAGCTCAGCGATCTGAAGAGGAAATAAGACTAGTCGCTGTATCTAAGTTACAGTCTATCAATGTGATCAATGAAGCCTACGCGCTTGGAATAAAGAATTTTGGGGAAAATTATGCACAAGAATTAGCTGAAAAATCTTCAGCATGCCCAAAGGATATTATTTGGCATTTTATAGGCCCCATCCAATCGAATAAAGTGAACTTAATTGCGAAACATGCTAATTGGGTGCACTCAATAGACAGGGAGAAAGTTGCTAGGAAGCTTAATGATGCATTAGAGACTGAAGGCAAAAAAATTCATGCGTTGGTGCAGGTTAATATTGATAGAGAAGAGTCTAAGTCTGGAATTCTTCCAGAAGAAGCAGTTGATTTTACTTATAAACTGAATGCCCATTACCCAAACTTAATACTTGAGGGCTTAATGTTTATGCCTAAGATTAATGCCTCGAAAAACGCTAAAATAGATACTATGAACAAAATAATAGACCTACAAAAATCACTATTATCTGAACTTCCTGGCTGCACTAACTTGTCTCTAGGTACATCGAGCGACTTTGAAGAATCTATTATAACAGGCTCAACAATTCTAAGAATTGGCGAGAGTTTGTTAGGCAAAAGATCATGAAAATTTGTTTTCTAGGATGTGGCAACATTGCTCAAGCAATCATTGATGGATTATTAAAAAGTGGTATTGCGCCTTCTAATATTGCTTGTATTGAAAGAAATGAGCAAAGAGTAGAATCACTAAGAGCTCAGGATTTACAAATAATTGAATTGGAAAACTTAGCTTCAGGGGATTTTGATTTAATTATCCTGGCAGTAAAACCTAAGGATGCATTGAGCGCCGAACAAAACATTTCTAAGATGGCCCCAAATACTGCCATATTAAGTGTGGTTGCAGGAATTGGGATAGAAAAGTACTCACAACCTAATGCCATAATTCGCGCAATGCCAAATACGGCATGCGCTTTTAGAAAAGGTGTAACGGCCCTGTATGCCGAGGATCAAAATTCAGATGCATTCAATGCTGCAAACAACTTATTTACTAAAGTGGGGCATGTTTTAGCACTTCAAAGTGAAGATGAAATGCATAGATTTACCAGCATCATCGGAAGTGGCCAAGCTTTTCTTTTTCAAGTGCTTAATACATATCTTCAAGAATTAGAAAAAATAGCATCCACAGATCAAGTGGCTGCAAAATCGATGTTTCAAGACTTTATTAGCAGCTTAAGTGACTCATTTTCTCAAGAACAAAATTTTGAAAGCTTAATAAATAAGATAAAATCTCCGGGTGGAACAACTCAGGCTGGTTTAGAATCTCTTAAAAAGAATAATCTTGATAAGATTTTGAAAGATGCTTTTCAGGCTGCTGAAGACAGATCCATTGAGATTAGTAATGAAAAATAATAAGCAATATTTTAGACAATATGACTAGCACAGTAGCAGTAATTTTGGGTTTTGCTAGCTATGCATTTGTAATGTTATCAGTGTTTCGATTGTTTAGAGTTAACTACTTCAATCCAATAGTTAAAATATTCGCGACATATCTAGAACCAATCTCTAAAAGCCTTTTCTTTTTTTTACCACCTCTATTTGCTGCAATTGCTTTTGCCCTAGTACTTAAATTTGCTTCTTTTTATCTTGCCTACTCATCTGGTTATGAAACTCTTACCCTCTTTTATCTTTCCGTCGTGGATGTTTTAAATTCTGGGTTTAGAATATTATTTTATTGTGTCATCGGCTCAGTTGTTCTAAGTTGGGTGGCTCCTGGGAATAACCATCCCTTATTACAACTTATTGAAGAAATTTCTGCGGGCATTTTGAGTCCTATTAGAAAATTCCTACCCCCTATGGGCGGCTTAGATTTTACTCCTATTATTGGTTTGCTTTTGCTCAATCTAATTAATACCTCATTCATTCAAATTATTCGTTCCTTGCTATGAAAACAGTATCTGAAAAAATCTCTTTTGGAGACTCTTTGACCCTTAAGTCAGGACAAATACTATCTGGTTTTGAATTAATGACTGAAACCTATGGAGAGCTCAACTCAGAAAAAACAAATGCTGTCTTAGTGTGTCACGCCTTCTCTGGTAATCACCATGCTGCTGGTGCTCAAGACGGGGAAGTAAAGGCTGGTTGGTGGGATGAAATGATTGGAGATGGCAAAACCATTGATACAACAAAATTTTTTGTCGTATCTCTAAATAATATCGGTGGCTGTCATGGCACTTCTGGGCCGACAACTATTGAGCCACAATCAGGCAAACCTTATGGTGCAAATTTTCCTGAAGTGTCAGTTAGTGATTGGGTTGAAACTCAAAAATTACTAGCTGATCATTTTGGAATTAATTGCTGGGAAATGGTAGCTGGAGGAAGCTTAGGCGGAATGCAGGCGCTGCAATGGGCAATTTCATATCCCGATAAAATTAAAAGGGCTGCAATTATTGCTGCTTCATCAAAAATTAGTACACAAAATATTGCCCTAAATGAAGTTGCTAGAGAAATAATTAAAAAAGATGAGCATTTCTATAATGGTAATTATTTAGCAAAGGGTGAGTCGCCAATTAAGGGCTTGAAAGCTGCAAGGATGCTTGGTCATATAACTTATTTATCTGAATCTAATATGAGCAAAAGGTTTGGAAGAAAGCTACAAGATCCAGAAAAAAAGATGGATGCAGACGTAAACTATGAAGTAGAAAATTATCTTCAGTATAAAGGTGAGCAATTTTCAAAAACCTTTGATGCGAACAGCTATATCCTTATGACCAAAGCCATGGATAGCTTTGATCCAGCAAAAGATTTCGATAATGATTTGGTGAAATGTCTGCAAAGTATTCAAGCAAAATTACTCATTGCATCTTTTGATTCAGATTGGCTGTTTCCAAAAGAGTATGGATTAGAAATCCAAATGTCTGCTATCAAAGCAGGTATAGATAGTTCCTACATAGAACTTGATGGCGATTATGGTCATGACAGCTTTCTCTTTTATTCTGATCAGTATGCTTCAGCGCTGAAAAACTTTCTAAATTCTAATGGATAGCAAACTTCAGTCAATCGTTCTTGATTGGATACCCAATCACTCTAAGGTTGTAGATTTTGGATGTGGGGACGGCACTCTTCTTCGAATATTAACCCAGCAAAAATCTGTTACCGGTTATGGGGTGGAGAATGATCCAGAAAAAATTAATGCTTGTATTGTTAATGGCGTCTCTGTAATACAACAAGATATTGATGCTGGCATCCAAAATTATAAAGGTATGGGTTTTGATGTCGCTGTGATGGCTAGCTCGATTCAGTGCTTAAGAAAACCCAGGGATGCAATGAAAAATATTTTAAACGTCTCAAATGAGTGTGTAATTACATTGCCTAATTTTGGAAACTGGGAACTCAGATTAGGAATATTAAATGGCAAAATGCCTTCCTCAGCACAACTTCCAGCCAAATGGTATGAAACAAAAAATCTTCATCTATGCACAATTGCAGATTTCGAGGAATTATGTGGCGATGAATCTTTTATCATTAAAGAAAAAGTTTATTTAAATCGTCGGGGCAGATCTTCGTGGCTGGCTAATGCTTTCCCTAACTTATTTGCTGCTCAAGCAGTCTATCTCATTGGCTAATCAAGCAACCATCGTTGTTGCAACTAATAATTCAGGTAAATTAAAAGAGTTTGCCCTGCTGCTGCCGAACTTTAATATCATCTCACAAAGCTCTTTGGGTATAACTCCTAAGGAAGAGCTAGGAGAGACATTCTTTGAAAATAGCTTACAAAAAGCTCGAGTAGCAAATGCAGCTTCTGGCATGACATCACTGGGGGATGATTCAGGCTTGATAGTGCCTGCTTTAAATAATTTACCAGGATTACGATCAGCCAGATATGCACATGGGAGCGCAACAAATCAAGAAAATAGGCAATATCTTAAAAAAGAACTTGAAAAGTTGGGGTTAAATAAAGCGAAGGCATACTTTGTATGTGTGCTTGTACTGGTTCAAGTTCCTGCGGATCCATTCCCTCTTATTGCAACTGGACTCTTAGAGGGCTTGGTAAAAACCACAATGCAAGGAAACAATGGATTTGGCTATGATCCTATGTTCTACCCAAAAGACAGCAATGTATCCTTGGGAGAGATGGATTCAGATGAAAAAGCTTTGCTAAGCCACAGAGGGAAAGCCATTCAAATTTTAACAAGAAAGATTAAAGGCTTTGCTCCTGAATAAAGTACCTCTTAGTCTTTATGTTCATCTGCCTTGGTGTGAAACACAGTGTCCCTATTGTGATTTTTCTATAACCACTGATTCTGTAAATGGCAATGATGCAAGATTGGCAGAAGCAATCATTAAAGATGTTCGCCAGTCCAAAGATCTAATAGCTGATAGAAAATTTAAAACTATTTATTTTGGCGGAGGCACTCCTTCTCTTGCTTCCACCGAATCAATCAAACATATATTAGATTCTATTAAAGATAAATTTTTATTTAATGAAGCTGAAATAACTTTGGAAATGAACCCTAACGATGTCTCTGGAGATAGGATTGATGAATTCTTAATGGCAGGTATCAATCGAATATCTTTGGGCATCCAAAGTTACAACAACCAAGAGTTACAAGCATTAGGACGCAATCATGATCGAGAATCTGCCATTAAGGCAACCCGAGTGCTGAAAGGAATTAATTCAACTATTGATTTAATCTATGGCATTGAAAAACAAACACCCAGATCATTTACAGCAAACTTAGAAAGAATTATTCAATCCAATATAAATCATTTGTCTTTGTATCAATTGACCATCGAGCCAAATACTATTTTCTATAAAAAAGAGCTTAAACTTCCTGACGAAGAAGAGATCGAGAAAATTGAGTTCATTGCAAAAGACCTTCTAGAAAAAAATGGTTATAAACAATATGAAGTTTCTTCTTGGTCAAAGCCAGGTTACGAAAGCCAACACAATATGAATTATTGGCAGTTTGGTGATTTTTTAGGAGTGGGACCAGGCTCACATAGCAAAATCTCAAATGAGGAAGGAATTATAAGATTTAGAAAAATTAAACCTCTAGAGGGTTACATGCAAAACCAAAGATCAACTGATATAAAAAATATTGCAGATAATGATCTCGACATAGATCTTGCAATGAATTTACTAAGGATTAAAAATGGTCTGCAACAACAAGATGTAGCAACTAACCTGCCTGCAAGTTTCTTAAAAAAATATCAAAGGGGCATTGATGAAGGTCTGCTCTTAAAGGATAGAATTGGGGCAACTCAAAAAGGATATCAATTCCTGAATGAGACTATTCAATTATTTTTTTAGAACTTTTAATAAAAAAGTATGTATCGATCTGCCCTCATTGATAGCTCTCTGTTGGAAGCGAGTAATGGGCATGCCATCATTAGAAATTTGTTGAAAGGAAAAATGTTCTTTAGTGTTTGCTATCTCTTCTTCAATAGATTCAGCATAATTTTCCCAATCCGTTGAGATATAAACCGTCCCATCTTTTCTCAAAACTTTAGCTAAAACTTTTAAGAAGTCATGTTTAATAAGCCTACGTTTATGATGTCTCGCTTTAGGCCATGGATCAGGGCAAATAATATAAACTTCATCAAATATATTTTCTGGCAAATTTAAAATAAGCTCGCGTACATCGTCGTCATAGATTTTTATATTATTCTGAGAGTTCTTAGCAATGCTATTTAAAAGACTGCCAATCCCTGAGAGGTATACTTCTGAAGCAATGATTAATGCATTCGGATTTTTAGCTGCTAAGAAAGATGTGTTTTCACCATTTCCAAAACCTATTTCTAAGATAATTTTTTCATGACTCTTAACCAATTCTAAGAGTTCTTTCGCCCCTCCTAGATGGTGAGTTTCCAGTGATTCTAATGCGCTTCTTTGAGATGCAGTGATGCGTCCAAGTCTTTTTACAAAACTCGTTAGGTAGGGTTTATCTTGATTAATAGAAGGGTGCCTTACTTAGGCTGCGTTAGACATGGCTGCTTTGAGTTTTTTCAAGGCTCCATTTTCAATTTGTCTAATTCTTTCTGCAGAAACATTGTACTCATCAGCTAAGTCATGAAGAGTTTCTTTTTCATCAGCAAGATATCTTCTTGCAATAATGTCTTTGCTACGATCATCTAGGCTAGACAAGGCCATAGAAAGCTCTTGTGAATTATGATCAGAGACCTCTTGGGCTTCGACAAGAATTTCGGGACTGGATGATTTATCTTCAAGATATTGGGACGGAGACAGGATATCGCCCTCATCATCGCTGCCAACCGGAGCATCAAATGCCGAGTCGTGCGAGGTCAATCGATTTTCCATGTGCAAGACGTCTTTCACTTCTACATTTAAATCTTCTGCAATTTTTTCAGCTTCTTCTTGTGTTAACCAATCTAAAGTTTTTTTCTTGCTTCTTAGGTTAAAGAAAAGTTTTCTTTGAGCTTTAGTCGTCGCAATTTTTACCATTCTCCAGTTTTTAAGTATGTATTCATGAATTTCAGCTTTGATCCAATGGACAGCAAAAGATACAACCTTCACTCCTCTATTTGGATCAAATCGATCAACGGCTTTCATCAAACCAACATTACCTTCCTGAATAATATCGGCAAGAGGCAAACCATAACCTTGATAAGATCTAGCAATATGAACCACAAATCTTAAATGCGAAAGCACAAGCTGACGAGCAGCCTCAAGATCGTTATTCTCATATAGCTTTTGAGCTAGTTCCTGTTCCTGTTCTGCGGTTAGAATAGGAATAGCATGCACACAAGACAAATAGGACTCTATATCCTTGCCTGGAGTTGAAAGCGTAATTGTTTGTAAGTCTGTACTCATATATATGTTTTACTAATAACTAATTATAACTCATATTTATTAGGAACAGATAATTATAGCAAATTTTTACTAAAACCACCTATTAGAGACAAAATTGTCCTTTTTTGGTTCAAATTACTTATTGCAATGAACATAGGATTTAATATGCTATCTTTTTTGCCATATTCAAGGGGTTTTTGATTATCTATTTGAAAGATTCCTCCACCTCTAGATCGCAGCACTGCATCAGCGGCGGCTATATCCCACTCAGAAGTGGGGCCAAATCGCGGGTAAATATCAGCTGTTTTATCTGCCAGGGCACAAATTTTAAGAGAACTGCCTTTAGATATAATCTTTAATCTTTTTCCTTTTTTATCTAAAAAATTTAAAAAGGCTGTATCTATAACCGTTCTGTGGCTTTTGCTGGTTACTATTCGTAGAGTTGCTCTTTTTTTATTATCAGCCTTTTTCTTATTCATTGTTTGATTTGCTATCCCAGACCAGACTTGATCAAAAGCCGGCGCCCCTACCACTCCAAGCACAGGCTTGCCATTTTGAATAAGGGCTATGTTAGTTGTGAACTCATCTGATTTATTTACAAACTCTTTAGTTCCATCAATGGGATCGATGATCCAAAACTCCTTTGCTGGCTTGTAATTTTTTTGCTTAAAACTTTCCTCTGAAACGATAGGGATATCAGGAAAGCGCTTGCCAAGAAACTTAACTATTACTTTATGAGCATACATATCTGCAGCAGTCACAGGCGACCCATCTTTCTTTTCTTGCGCGCTTGACCTTGGATTTTGGTAAATTTTAAGAATCTCTGGAAATAAACTACGCGTTAATTCCTCTAATTGAGGGATAATAGGTTCTAAATTTTTAGATAACATTTCATTAATGGTAAAACTTAATTCTACCACTGCAATCCTCTCAGATCTTGATGGTGTGATCTTAAATCTTGATTACGATATAAAGTTTTGGGAATCCTGGTTGCCTGAGCATGTGGCTGGCCAATCAAATCTAAACTTTGAAGAAATCAATACAAAGATACAGGCAGAAATTGATATCCAAAGAGGAACTCTCAATTTTTATGACCTAAATTATTGGGATGATTTGCTGAATGTTGACTGCATGGAAATTATCAGGGAACAAGAAGAGAAGTGCTCTTACTTAGAAGGTTCATATGAAGCTTTACAAAGATTATCAACCCTGAAAAACCCCAAACATATTCTGACTAATGGAGACCCGAGGGTACAGGAGTACAAAGCAGAGACTCAAAACTTTCTAGAATTTTTTGATTCCATTTTTTATAGCATGCATGCGGGCTATCCCAAAGAGCAAAAAGAATTCTGGACTTTGGCAAGGCATAATTTAAATCTAGATTTTGAGGATGCCATATTTATTGATGATGATTTTAAAGTCGTCACAGCTGCTACTAAAGTGGGAATCAAGCAAGTGATCTGGATTACTCCGGGCAAAAATAGAGTTTTGCAAAATGGAATTGAGACTTTTCCTAGTCTAGCTGACTTAACTGCTGCAATTAGCTGAATCTAAGTTCTCATAATCGAGGGCCTGTAAAATTAGATCAAAAATTTCTGTGTTATCCATCACCCCACTAAAGAGTTCTGCGCCTGGACCATAAGCATAAATATTAATTGGCGACAGATCATGGCTCCCAGTGGTCCATTGGGCTTGAACTTTTGAACCTTTTGGACGCTGCAAGACTAAACCTCCGGTAGCATGATCCGCTGTAACAAGAATGAGGGTGTCTTGATTTTCAATAGCAAAGTCTGTCGCAGCCTGAACAGTGGCATCAAAGTCAGCAAATTCAACCAGCATGTATTGAGCGTCATTATCATGCCCCGCCCAATCGATTTGACTGCCTTCAGACATTAAGAAAAATCCAGCACAGCTTTGAGATTTATTTCCAAGAAAATTCAGTGCAACCTGAGTCATCTCAAGCTGAGTGGGGGTTCCCAATCCTCTATCAAAGCCATCTTCAGCAAAGAGCCCAATCACCTGCTCTTTTGGATTAAGCAATGTGGAATCTAATAGCATCTTGTCATATATCATAAAGGGGCTATCTTCAGATGCAGTAACATCAAAAAATTCTTGGCCGCCACCAAGCGCAATGTCTATATCAGAATCAACGAGCATTTTTGCAATTTCTTTTTCTTTGTAACGGCTATCAATGTGAGCATAAAAAGCTGCAGGTGTGGCGTGAGTAATAGATGAAGTAGCCACCAAACCTGACTTATAACCTTTTGCGCTTAAAAGCTCCGGGATGGTAGGAAGAAATTTCTTCTCAGCATCAATTGCCAAGTATCGATTCTTTGTTTTGACGCCTGTAGCCCAGGCTGTGGCAGAAGCAGCAGAGTCTGTATAAAGACTATCTGCTGAATGGTTGTAGACAATCCCGGTGATAGGAAAATTTTCAAATGACAATCTATGATCAGGGCCACCGGTTGCAAATCTTGCTAAGGCGACTTGATTGGGACCCATGCCATCTCCAATCAATAAAATAATATTTTTTGCTTTGGATGCTGGGGAACTTTCAAGTCTTATAGATGATTTTGTATCAGAGCCAATAGCAACCAACTCAATATCATCTCCAGGTCCACAGGCAAAGAGCATAAAGGTGCTTAAGATGAGCAAAGATTTTTTCATTTTATTTTCTGCTGGGTTCCAATGACTCTAGACGAGTTTTGTGCACTTCATCAGGAGATAGTGAATAGTCAAAGTTATAAAGTGCTCCCTCCCAATCGCCGTATGCAATATTTTGGAGCATGAACCACTTGACTCCCCAATAATCAGCATAAGCTTTAACAATGTTCGCTCGATTGCTTGGGCTTAAATTATTTTCTTTAGCGTCTACAAAATCGCCCAAGTTATCTCCAGCCATCAAGAGGACTCTATATTCATTGCCCACCAATGTCCTTCTTGGACCCTTATCAGAGTCCCAGTTATTTTCTCCTCGCATTAAAAAAGTTTCCTTGGTTTGATCCCAGTGAATGCCAAGCTTGGTGAGATTCTTTTTGGTTGCTTCTTTTAACTCTGCCACTCGATTGGTAACATAAAAAATTGTTACGCCTTTTGCAGCAGCATAATTCAAAAAGTCTTTTGCTCCAGGAACCTCAGAGGCAGCTGCTTCTTTACCCCAACTAACCCATCCTTCTGGATACTTGGTGCCATCAAGAATCATTCGGGCTTCATAAGCAGTATTGTCTAAAACTGTCTCATCGACATCGACGATGATGGCTGGCTTTTTTCCCTGAATATCTTGTCCTGGCAAAGCACTCCAAGTTGGATCTGCCAATGCATTGTCTAGCGCTTGCTTAGCTGATCTAAAAGTTTGCAGACTGCCTGCTAATCTTTCGGCAGCCGTCTGCTGGTAAAGAACAGACATAATATTTTGTTCTTTTAGGTCTCTAACATCTTTCTTTGAATCCTCAGCAATAATCATTTCTGTTGTGATCAGAGCATTTAAAAGAAATAAACTTTGCCAGAGACGTGCTTTCATAGATTCAAGCTATTATAATTTTTTGTTTAGAAACCTATTGTAGCCATGAGCAAAGAAATAATCACCAAATTAGATGAGTTAGATAATGGACTAAGGAAACTTAGCACCGAGAGAAAAGTAGTCCTCCCTCATCACAAAACGTTTGAATTAGTCGATGAGCTAAGAGAGATAATTCAAACCATCAAAAACGAGGTAGATTCAAATGAGTAAATATACATGTTTTGATGTCAGCGTGAAAGATCATGTGGCCCATGTGGTCATGAATCGTCCTGATGAATTTAATTCCATGACACGACTATTCTGGAAAGAGCTTCCTGAAATAGTTAAAGAACTAGATAAGAATGCTGAGGCAAGAGTGATTTTATTAAAAGGAGAAGGTAAGCATTTTAATGCCGGCATGGATTTGGCCAATTTTGCTCCTGCAGATAAAAACGGGCCAAAAAAAGACCCTGCACGAATGCGAGAAACTTTTTATCATGAAGTCCTAGAACTGCAAAATACCTTTACTGCATTAGAGGAATGTCGCATGCCAACGATTGCATCAATCCAGGGTGCTTGTGTTGGTGGTGGCATAGATATGGTTTCTGCATGTGATATTAGGCATTGTTCATCAGATGCATTCTTTAAAATTGCTGAAGTTGATATTGGGCTAGCGGCAGATGTTGGAACTTTACAAAGATTGCCTACCTTAATGCCGCTTGGTGCAGTGAGAGAACTTGCTTATACCGGTAGAAAGTTTCTTCCAGCCGAAGCTCTAGAATTAGGCTTTATAAATAAGGTTTTTGAAACTAGAGAGGACCTTGACAAAGGTTCGCTAGAATTGGCTAAAGAGATTGCCTCTAAATCTCCACTTGTTACTCGCGTTATTAAAAAACAAATTAATTATGCGCGTGATCACAGTGTGAAAGAAGCTCTTGATTACCATGCGGCATGGAATTCATCATTAATCAGCGGTCAGGATATGGAAGCAGCAATGAGAGCTTTTATGGAAAAATCAAAAGCCAATTATGATGACTTAGAGCCAACACATTCATTCTGGGAAAAAGACGGGTTAGTTCCTTAAGAAGACAGGCTCGGAATCTGTTGAAAGCTTTTTCGAGTACTTATAACCTTCAGCATTAAAATTCTTTAAGTCCTCAGACTTAGTAACTTTGTTTTTGATCATCCAGTTGCTCATGTAGCCTCGTGCTTTTTTGGCATAGAAGCTAATGAGCTTATATTCACCATTTTTAAAATCTTTAAAAACGGGTGAGACAACTTCTACCTCTTTGGGCAGTGAGCCCACCACGGTGAAGTATTCTTTTGATGCAAGGTTAACAATAAGGTTGGACTTATTAGCCTTAAGTTCCTTCAAGATGTTTTCTTGAACTTTGTTGCCCCAAAACTCATACAAGTTCTTACCTTTAGAATTCGATAGTTTTGTGCCCATCTCTAATCGGTAAGGCTTGATAACATCTAAAGGTCTCAGCTCGCCATAAAGGCCAGATAAAATTCGTAAATGTTTTTGCGCAAAAGTAATATCTTTTTTATTGAAAGTGTCAGCTTGAAGACCTTGATACACATCTCCCTGAAATACAAACAGAGCTGGCTGGCTGTCAGCACTCATTTTTTTAGCTGCCGACCAGCTTTGGTAGCGATCAAAATTCAACGTTGCCAACTTGTCGCTGAGCCCCATCAATGAGGCAATATCCTTGGGCTCTTTTGTTTTTAGCTCTTTAATTAACTTGGCTGAATCAGATAA
>CENP01075963.1_pt1 | contig 15806 bp, 18 predicted proteins | sample 361281 | NCBI WGS metagenome assembly CENP01 (sample SAMEA2591122, study PRJEB7988) | marine metagenome | biome: marine biome (ENVO:00000447); feature: deep chlorophyll maximum layer (ENVO:xxxxxxxx); material: saline water (ENVO:00002010), including plankton (ENVO:xxxxxxxx) | depth 70 m
AAATCAAATCTAGTCATATTATTACATGACGCCATAGCATCAGGTAACTCTTTTTCTTCTATCTCACGAATTTCAGCTTTCAAAACTTTAAGTCTTTCTTCTTCTTTCGCAAGATTTTTTTTCTTATCCACAAGTTTATTTCCTATCGCTGTAACTACTTCTAGTCCACCTTCTGGTAACTTTTCTTTTTTCTTGTGTTTTTCTACTGAATCAAATATCCAGTTTTCTTTACTCATTGCTTTCTCCTTTCTGATATAGATCAATCTTTACATTGTAATAGCATTGATTTTCTCTATCCCATTTTAGCATATTTACTTTTCCATTATTTATATCTGCTGCAGCCATAGACGCAATTCCAATTGCAACTGGATCTCCCATTGCAAGTAAAAAATCGTCATCACTAAAATCTTTTAATTTATTTTTTAGCAATCTAACTACAGGAGCAGGTGAAAGAGTAATCTGTCTTCCGGGTGGTAACATAGGAATTAATTCTCCAAAGCGACCAGCACCTATGACATTTACATTAGGATTTTCTTGCACAATGTAAACTTTAGCCATAATGTTCTCCTTTCTCATTTTTATTATTTACTTATAGTATAGAAGTTATATAAAGTAAAATATTAATTAGAAAACAGAAAGATTAAATGCAAGTTAAATTTATTAATGAAATTGATTTTTTAAAATATAAGTTTAAAACTAAACCTTATAAACATCAATATGATGCATTTTTAAAATCAAAAGATAAAAAAGCATATGCCTTGTTTATGGAACAAGGAACTGGAAAGTCTAAAGTAGTAATAGATAATATAGCTTATCTTTATAGAGAAGGTAAAATTAATTGTGCTGTTATTGCTGCACCTAAAGGTGTCTATCGTAATTGGATAGCATCAGAGTTTAATACTCATATGCCAGATGATGTAAAAAGTTTTACAGATATATGTATATGGAATCCTAGTGAAACTAAATCTAATATAGAAACACTTACTAACTTTTTAAATCCTTCTCATAAATTAAAATTTTTTATAATAAATATAGAAGCTCTATCTACTGACAAAGGTAAAAATTATTTAAATAGATTATTAAACATTACTAAATGTTTTTGGACTATTGATGAAAGTAGTAATATTAAAAATAGAACTGCAAGAAGAACTAAATCTTGTTTAAAGTTAGGTAAACTTGCAAAGTATAAAAGAATATTAACAGGAACTCCTGTGACCCAAGGTCCTTTAGACTTGTGGGCTCAAATGCATTTTCTAGATGAATATATATTACAAGCTAGTTTCTATGCTTATCGAAATACTTTTTGTGTAATGCGTAGAAGAAGAACATCTACACATAGTTTTGACGAAATAGTAGAGTATCAAAGATTAGATGAACTTCAAGAAATATTAGAAGAACATAGTTTTAGAGTAACTAAAGAAGAATGTTTAGATTTACCACCTAAAATAAGACTAAAGAGAGAAATAGAGCTTACTCGTGAGCAGAAGCTCATGTATCACACGTTAAGAAAACGAGCTATATTAGAACTAGAACAGTCTAAATTAGTGACTGCGCCTCTCGTTATCACACGAATATTAAGGTTACAGCAGATACTATGTGGATTTATTAAATATGACGATGGAACTGAAGAAATTATAAAAGGAACTAATTCTAGGCTTCAAGAACTATTAGAGGTATTGGAAGAGACAACTGGTGGAGTAATTATATGGGCGACATATCGTAATTCAATTAAATTGATCCGTGATACTCTAGCTAAAAAATATGGAGCTAGTAAAGTTGCTACATTTTTTGGTGATACTCCTGCAGAAGAAAGACAGAACATAGTTGAACGATTTCAAGCTGGTGAAATTAAATATTTTATAGGTCAACCTAGAACTGGTGGTTATGGTTTAACTTTAACTAAAGCTAAAACGGTTATCTATTTTAATAATACTTATGATATGGAAGTTAGATTACAATCAGAAGATAGAGCACATAGAATAGGCCAAACTGATAGTGTAACTTATATAGATTTTGTATGTCCTAAAACTATTGACGAAAAGATATTACAAGCTTTAAGCACTAAAAAGAAATTAGCTGATCAGATTACAGGTGATAATTGGAAAGAGTTATTTCTTTAATTTTTTCTTTTTGCATTGGCAACGTGGAGCAAATAATTTATTACCTATCCAGTCGGAAATAACATCTAATCCTGCAAAAAATTTATATATAAATTTATCTATCATTTTGGTTTTTTCATTATATCAGCACCTTTTAAACCATAGATAGCTGAAACTACACCAATAAATAAAGCTTGATACCAAAAAGGCATATTATTAAACTGTTCAAAAAACTTTTCTACCTTCATCATTATTTCTGGATCATCAGAAAAGATAGACCATATTAATAACATGACAGGAGCCGACACCAAGATCAACACAAACTCGTCTTTCCATCCCTGTTGATTATTAGTTATTACTGCTTTCTTATATTCTAATTCACCAGAGGCCATACGTTCTGCATGTTTCATTTCAGCAACTGATTCAAGTTCTCTTGTTTTTCTTCTATTCGTTGCTATACTCATTCCAGTTTTAATAATTCCTGGTACAAGTTTTGATGCTATACTTAACCACATATTATTTACCTATGATTATAGATAAAACAAATAATACTATTAAAACAACCCATTGTTTTTTAGTAAATATTTCTACTAATCTAATTTTTTTTTCTATTATTCTGTTGATAAGTTTATTGAACATTAATATCCTCCTTGTGCAACCATTCTTTTAAATTAAACCCCGGGCAATTAGGTTTATTATCTTGTATATCGCTATGACCTACTATCTCTACAATATTAGGATTAGTCATTTTAAGTCTTTTAATTAAATCTTTTAAAGATAAAAATTGTTCTAATGTAAAATTATTTTCTGGTCCATTATCATCACCCATACCACCAATTAAACAAACACCTATACTTTTAGAATTAGCCGCAGGTGCGTGAGCACCTTGAAAACCTTCTGGTCGTCCTACTTCTACTAGACCACCTCTTTTAATAATATAATGGTAACCTATATCATCCCAACCGTTATCATCTACATGCCATTTTTTTATTTCAGTAGCTCCTATATCCATCGATGCTTTTGTTGCAGCACAATGAACTACGATCATTTCTGTTTTTTTTCTTAACTCCATTCAGCACTCCTTTTCGGGACTATTCTACATTTTTTATTAGTTAAGTCTACCGATAATATTTGTATTCGTTTGTCTTTAATTCTAGCTGTTCTAGATATAATACTTCCATCTTTTCTTTTACCTACCATTTTTACATCAAAATAATGATAATTTAAAGTAGTTGGATGCACTGCAACTAAATCAATTGGACAATGTGTTTGACTTCCTTTAAATACATAAAAGCCTTTTTCTTGTAGCCAGACTGTTGCAAGGTTTTCACAAAGACAACCTTTATTTTTTTGAATCATGTTAATAATTCTATTAAAGTCATTCCTAATCCACTAATTATTAATGCAGCTGCTCCTATAAGTATTTTTTCTAATCTATTGATTTGTGTTGCTAAAGCGTTTATTTTATCGTGAGTTTGTTTTTGCATAATTCTACAAAGCTTTTCGTGATTATCTAATCTAATTGCTGTTGTAGTTTTTTTCATTAGTTTATCTTCTCTTCAAATTTTTCTTTTTCTATATTTCTATCTTCAGTTTCACCCGCAGTTTCTAAAGCATCTCTTACTTTATCATAAGTTAATTCTTTAGATTTACTAAATACTGCCTGAAGAGCTTTAATTGCATATTTAGCTGTAACATCAACTGGAAAAAATATATCAGCATCGTCTTTCATACGATCATCATCACCTTCAATTTTATCTTCTAAATATTCTTTTTGAACTAACGGATTTCTTAAAGGATTAGCTGAAAATGTTTTTCTTAAACCAGCACCTCTATTCAATCCTAAATTTGCAAAATCAATAGATTTATTAATTGCTTTCATTGCAGCTTCTAAAAAAGCACCTCTTTCTTTTTGTGGAAGTTTAGTCATCCATCTAGGATAATTACCAGCTAAAAAGTTTTTTTGTGCAGCTTCAACAAATAAACCATAATCATTAAATAACATTAGATTGTCTTGACTTAATCCAAACTTATCTAATAATCTTGATGCACGGTTAAGTATTAATCTTTTATGGTTTAATGGACCGTAAATCATATCAATAAATAACGCAGCATTTTCTGTAGCTTTCTTAACACTAACATCGGTTGCTTTAGCTAGTTTAGTAGGAACTTGTAACATTTCTAATACATCAGCCATTGATCTCATAGTTGTAAAAAATTCAGGACTATATAATTGTAAAAGAGCTGATCTATTATTATTTAAATAAATATTCATTTTAGCACCATTAATAGTTCCTGTTTTTATAGGAGTTCCTCCTACTATTTGTGCAACTTTATTAGTAACAAAACCTTCGCCAGTTACATCTTTCATCATTCTTGTTAAAAAAACTTCTCTAATTTCTTTTACTGTTTGAACTGGTAAAGCATTTAATAATTTAGTAAGATTAGCTGTTTTAGTAAAAGCTGGAGAAAGAATAAACTCTACTATTTCACCTGGTCCTGAATTACTTAAAATACTCCAGTTTTCTATACCAGGAAGAAATTTAGCAACAGTTGCATTTATATCATTTACTCCTTTTACTGATTCATCAATAACTTTAAATACACTATCTGAATCTTTAGAAACTTGTGAATATAATTTTTTACCTAATAGTGATTCATAATTTTTACCAAACTTTTTAAAAAATTCTGTATGAGTCATTTCTGCTACATTGTCAGCACCCGGGATAACTTTGTTAAAATAATTTCTTAATAAAGCTTGTTTAATTCTTTCTGTTGTAGCTTTAGGAACTAACCCTTTTTCAATTAAATCACCAAAAGCCATTGCTTCAGCTCTTGAAGCATCTGTACTATTAACTAATCTACTAAATAATTTTTCACTACTATATTTTAAATTTTCCATGCCTTCTTTAGTGGCACTACTTCCAAAATCTTCAGCAAAATTTTTAAAAAAAGTTGCTCTTTTTAAATTTAATAATTCTAATTGTTCTGCAAATTCTGCAGCTAATTTAGTATCACCTGATTCTATTATTGCTTCACTTATATTTTTATTAATATTTTTACTTAACTGTTTTAAAGCACCTATTGACGTTGCGTTTTCTGTAGTTTCTAATAAAACATTAACTGCATTTTTTAAAGTAACAACATCTTTTAAAGTTAAATCTTTCTTTTTTTGTAATTGTTTAAAACCTTCTTTAACATCTTTTAATTTTTTACCAGTACTTTGAAAACCAGCATCATTAAATAAAGAATATAATTTAAATAATTTATTTTCTGCTTTAATTTTTGCAGCATTTTCTGGTGAAGTTTTTTTACCAATAGTTTTTAATTTAGTAGGAAATAAACCTCTTTTAAATGTAAATTTTTTTAAATCATTTTCTATAATCTTAATAGCATTAGAAACATTAAATTTAATAGGAGTTGTATTTTTCATTACTCCAGTTTCTATATTTTTATTTAAAACCGATATACGAGATTCAAGTGCTTTGTAAGTATCATCTAGAGTTACACCAAACTCATCTAAATATCTTGTTGCTGCATCATCTACAAAAGATTTTTCTAATTTAATTAAACCCTGAGAGTTTTTAATAAGAGCTAACTCTGCTTGTTTTATTCCTACTTCTGCTTGACCTACTATTTGTCTTTGAATATTTTGAATAATTTTATCAGCTTGTTTATTACCTACTTCTGATACTTTAGTTGTTTGTTTTATAATTTTTTCTTCGATAGCTTTAAACTCTGCTTTAGTTTCTAATTTTGTAACTTCGTCAGATAGTAATGCTTTCTGTGCAGCACTTCCTTTTTTAATTAATTGATCCGAGTTTAAAATTGCTTTACCAACTGATACTGCAAAATAATTATCTACTTCTGCCTGTGTAAAGTTAAATTCTTTTTTCATTTGTTCTTTAACTTTATTTACTTCTTTAAATATTCCAGTATTAGTTTTACCTTGTGTTTCGATAAACTCTTTAATAGTATTAGTACTTAATTGATTTTTTCCTAATATTGTAGGTAATATTAGTTTTGCACCAGTTAAAAATACTCCTGTTGCAGCAGCATCGATGGCTGCATATTTAATAGAAGCAGCAATAGCAACTTCATTAAATTCTTCAGGTGTATATAAATCGTTTTGTAAACCTAACTTATGATAACCATACATTAGTCTTGCGTATTCTGTAAAACCAGCACTTACAGCAGAACCTGCAACAGTACCTACTGGACCAGCGGCACTTCCAAAAGTACCACCTATAATTGAAGCAACGATAGGAGCACTATCTGCTGCAGCATCTCTTAAATCATCTGTAGATATTTTAGGAGAATCAACTGCTGCAAACATATTAGTTCCACCTAATTCTTTAGGTATTCTATAAACTAATCCCTCTTTCTTTTTTCCATCATATTCTAATGGAACTGTTTTAACTTCTATTTGATCTAAATATTTAGCTAAAGTTTCTTTATCATATTTGCCTGATTTAGTAATTCTTTCAACAAGCATGTTTTTAATATTATTTTCTTTAAACTGTGCTCCATCTAAACCAAATCCTAAATTAAATCTTATATCACCTTTTATTTCATTATCTTTATCAGCATTATATCCATTAAGTTCATATAAAAGTTTAGAAGATATTACACCACCTTTAGTTTCTATACCTGCACTATCAACAAATATTTCTTCTGATATACTAGCAGCCTTTGGCTCTGATTTAATAATCAAATCTAAATCAACACCACTGTTAGCTAAAACTTCTTTATCAACTTCGTATTCAGATTTACCTTCAAAATCTATTTTTTTAGTTTCTACTGGTTCACCTAAAATTATTGCTTTAGCATCTTCAGGTTTAATCTCTAATTCTAATAATTTATTAAAATCTTTTTCTTGCTCTGCTGTAAATTTAGTATCAGCAACTTTAATTTCTTCTTTTTCTTCTACTTTAATTTCTTGATTGTTATCTTCTAATTTTATTTTATCTTCTAATTTTACTTCGTCATTATTATCTTCTAATTTTATTTCGTCAGTTTCAGATAAAATGTCGTTTGGAAGTTTAATATCTTCTTTAATAATTTTTTCGTTTTCAACCATATCATTTTATTCAGGTTTATTATACTTCTTTTTAATTTCTTCTATTTTTTTTATTTTATTTTCTTCAGCAGTTTGGAAGACTGTAAATGAATCTAATTTACCATCTGCTTTTTGAGCTTGTAAATTTTGATAATAGAAAGCTGTAATATAACCAGCATCAGTTACATCTTTAGCACTACCAAATAGTTTTTCTAGAGTTGTATCAGTAACTTTATTTTCTTTTCTTAATTTTTCAGCAATCATTTTTTCTGACATTAAAATAGATTTTCTTTCAAATTGTAGATCACCTAACTCGAAATATTTATATGCTATATCTTCACTTTGCATAGCTATATCATTCGTTGCCATTTGTGCTGCAATTAATCTAATTAAAGCATCAGGTCTTGTACTTATATCTCCTTTAGTTTTTAATAAAGTATCAATGTCTTTATTAGAAACAGGATAAAGTTTTTTAACATCTTGAACTACTTGTTCAAAAGTTGCTGCTTGAAATAAATCATTAAATATATTTTGATCTTCTAAAGTCATTTGTGTATAATCTTCAGAAGCAAATTTTTTAGCTAAAGCATCATATTGATCTCCTAAACCTAATTCTTGTAATACACCTTTTAAATCTCTAAATGTTGCATTAAGAATTCCAGTAGGTAATTCGCCATCTTTCATAGCTACATTTTTAGCTAAATTATATCTTTCAACAATCGATTTAGTCAAATCTTTTTTATTTTTTAAATCTTCTCTGTAAGTTTTAAAAGTATCAGTAAGTAAATTTTCTGTTGAACTAGGATATCTTCTAGGTTCTTTTTTCTTTGCTTTTAATTTAGCAATCTCTTCTGCACTAAACATTTTTTCAGCTTTAAGTAATCCACTTGCAATAGATCCTAAAGGAGATTTAGCTTGTGAAATAGGTTTTATACCAGATGATTCGTTAATGATTTGTAATCCTCTTATAAAGTTTTTTCTTTTTTCAGGATCAGCGGCAACCTCATCTATTCTTTTAGGAACTTCTTTAGCTATATTTACAAAAGATTTACCAACACTTTTAGTAAAAGCACTTAAAGAAGATGAATCAATATCTATTAATTTTTTTTCTGGATCAGGTAAATTTTTTGTTAATTCAATTTTAAGAGCTTCATTTTCTTTTTTTAAATCTGGTACTAAATCTGCTAATCTTTCATTTCTATTTTCGTCTTGTTCAAAAGTAGTACCAGACATAACTTCAAAAGCATCACCTAATTGAGGATCACTATTAAACATTCCAGCACTATTATCACCAACCATAAATTGTTCATCTGAAAATTCGTCTGTTGCTGGTAACTCTTCTGATGTATCTACAACTTCTTCTTTTTTATTTAAAGCTTTATTACCAGCTTCTATATTGCTTGTTACAACCGCTTCAAAATCTTTAAATGATAAAGCACCATCAAGCGGTGCATCTTTTTGATATTCTATATATTTTTCTTCAAGAGTTGCCATTATATTTCCTTAAATTCTACATCAAGTTTATTGTAATCTACCATTAAGTAACCAAATTGATTAGGAGTTGAAGCTTGTGGTACTTGATGTGCCATAACACCTTGATATGTTTTATCATCGCCTTTATATTTGAAGTTATATATTTTAATTCCTTTAGGAGATTTACCAACTAATTTAATATTTTTCTTTAATCTAATATCTGATAATTGATATGCTGACATTGCTGCACCTGCTATTTGACCAAAAGGACTTGGTCCAGCAACTGGTGTTGTAGTGTAACCAGTTCTTTCTTCTCCGTAACTTCTTATAGGAGCACCTGATAAAGCACCAATCATTTGTTTAACTTGATTACCACCAAATTCTCTTTCTTCTATAAAGTCACGATATCCTTCTGCAAGTCCTGCTTGAGCTATACCACGAGCTTGAGTTCCAAAACCAGCAAGGCCTGCTGATGCTTGTTGTAACGCACCTATTTGATTTTGTGCTGCACCTAATTTAGCACCAAGTCCTGACATTTGTGTAGCTCTATCTTGTGCAAATCTATTAGCTCCTGATTCAAAACCAGCTTGTCTTAATCTAGCTGATGTATCTCCAACTTGGTCAATATATCTTTCAGCACCTAAAACATTTTGAATAGCTTGTCTAGATCCACCAAAAGCTCCTGCACCTATTGCTTGAGCATCCATTGCTCTTTGACTTTGTCCATATGCTTCTTTTAAATCGCTTAAAGCACCTGAAACAACTCTATCTTCATAAGGATTAGCATAAGCTTGAGCTGTTGCAGTGTCATAAGTTTGAGCACTTGCGTTTGCAATTTGTTGACCTATTGCTGCTAATTGTCCTGATTGAGGTACTATTTGATTTTGATAAATATTTCCTGCTTGTATTTCGTAAGGATCAAGTTGTGCTATACGTTGACCAGTGTAAGCTTGATAAGGTTTACTAAACTCTTGTTCACCTCGTCTTAAAGTTCTTTCTTGAATTTCTTTAAAATATTCAGGAATATCATAGCTAGTCTGAGACTGCGATGGTGCCTGAACTGTTGTAACACTTGGTTTGAAAATACTACCCATTGACTATATAAGTTCCTCCGATAACTTTAAATCCTAATTTATTAAAAGCTTTGTCTTTTCTTTCAACGTCTTTACCTTGAAAGATTTCGCATATCGCAGTTACTTTGTTTGCTAGTGCGTATTCTTTGAAAACTACCATTATAGAACGAAAGATCCTAAAGTTTCTATGTTTAGGATTAACATGTAACCATAAAGTTCTCATAAACTTTTTGTCACTATACCATGTTTCATCAACTGTTGCAGCCAATGTTCCTACAATAATATTTTCATGTTCTACTACTATAACAAAACTATTCTTAATGTAAAATACTATATTTTCAAGGGCTTTAGTATTATTAGTGTTTCCAAAGTTAAATGGAGCCTCTGTAAGCCATGTTTTAAGTAGTTCTCTTATTCTAACAGCATCTGATATACGAGCTGGTCTTATTATATATTTATCTTTTTCCATCTTGTTTTATATTTACTCTCAATGTTCCAAATCTCCAATTATCATCTAGAGCACTATTTTCTATTTTTACATTAGTTTGTCTTCCTCGAATACGAGTATTTAAAAAGCTGGTAGTATTACTTACACTTAAAGTTTCTCCTACTGTAGCTGAATCATTAGGATAGTCTTTTACTCTTAAAGTAATAGTTGCATTACCAGTTTGATTTTGAAAATCTGGTATAATTTTATTAATAAAACTAAATGTTTCACCATCAGCTATATCTCCATCACCTGATTGTATATAAGCTGATAGAGCAGCACCATCTGCATTAACTCCTGATTCTTGAGCATAGATTATACTTCTTCCTTGTGTTACCCCATTAATAGTAGTTATAGTAGTTACATTTGAATTAGGAAAATATTCAGCAGCTAATGGATTTAATTCAACTCCATTATCTTGATAAGCACTTCTGTTCATAGTTCCAAAATACCAAGAATTTTCTAGATAATTATAAATAGCATAACGATCACATTGATCCGAGGTACTAGAACAATAGTACCATATCACTTCAGAGAAGTTAGAATTTTGTCCAGCATAGACTTGAGAGTATTGAGCTTTATTAATATCTTCAAATACATGATTTAATATAGGACAAGGTATTTCTTGAACTGATCCTGCGTATCTAAAAAATTGACCATCAGACATCCAATAAGCTACATCATCTACTACTATTGCAGAGTTAAGACCAACAGCTCCACAATCATTACCTAATTGTCTAAAACCAAATATTAAAGGAGGACCAATAAAAGACATTGATTGCATTGTTGTATCTGTCCATACTAACATAGTACCTTTTGCAGGTCTTGCACAACGTATTTCACTTCCTCCACCAATTCTTTGTGATCCAGCAGAGTTGACTACATTAGGTGACCATTGATTATAATTTTCTTGATCAGACCAACGTATAAACATTTTATCTTGACTTGCAGTATTACCAATTTCAGTTTCTGTACCTAAACAAACTACGTGTCTAGTTTCTGTAGATACCATTGAAAGAGTAGAATTAGAAGGAGCATTAGCAACAGCTGTACATCTATTATTAGTCATTCCACCAGATAAATTCCATTCATAAGTTGCTCCATCTTTTTGTGTAATAATTAAATCTTCTCCCCAATTATTTATTGACCATAACCGAGCATCAAGAATTACGTTAGATGATGATCTAGCAGTTCCCCATGTTCCAGTATTCCAAGTACCTGATCCCCAACCAAAACCAAAAGTTTGAATAGAAGGACCTATACTTATTTGATAAGTTGCAGTGCAATTAGCTGTAGGTGCAACATTAGCATTTGCTGTAGCACTACTTTGAATAGTGTAAGCATCAGTATTTGATATAGTTAATATTTCATATTCAGCATCAAGAGTTGCAGCTGGAATTCCACCTACTGTTGCGGTAACATTACTTAAAGTTACAAAATCTCCTTGAGAAGCTCCATGTCCTGTATCTGTAATTGTAACAATATTACTACCACTTGTAGTACTAATTGCATTAGTTAATGCATCTGTTGATCTTATAGGAGTAATATCTTGATTTGTTCCTGCAGCATAGACATATAATTTTCTATCTGTTCCAAGAGCTTCGTAACGACCACCATCTAAAGCAAACCATTGCTCTAAAGCTCGTCCTACTCCAACATAATAACCAGTACTAAATTTAGTCCATCCACCTATTTTTTGTGGTAGACCTTTTCTAAATCTTATTTTATCGCAATCTATCCATTTACTTTCAGCACCTGTAGGTGTGTTTTCAGTATCTATTCCAGGTTGAAAATTTAATTGAGTTAATGGCATAAATTTATACTATTTTTTTGTTATTATATATTAAATAAAAGAAAGAAGTAAGCCTATTTTATAGCTTTTTCCAAGTGCCTGGACTAGGTATATTATGTTCTGATTTAATACCTTTTTTCATAGTAAGTAAAATATCTCCTGAAATTGATATTCTAGGTTTTTCTTTATTATTTTTACCAGTTTCATGAAACATCATAGATGGAAATATAATTATATTACCTGTCTCTGCTGGATATTCAGCTTTACCATAATTATTTTGATCCCATTCTGTAAAATAAGGTTCTCTTTTTGGTATGTTTAATCCTACTTTATGAGCATCGTCATCTAATAAAAATAAATTTCCTTGTTCGTGAGCTTGTGGATAATAGACAAAACTAAAATGACTACTCATATGTCTATGATAAGAAATAAACTGTTCTTTAATAGATAAAGTTGCCCATGATTTTGTTATATATATTTCAAATAAATCTAAATTATATTTTTGAGCTAATAAACAACCTTCAATTACTTTTGTTATTTCATTATAAAGTTCAGTAAATCTTTTATCAGTATGTAAGTTATCATCAATAGATTGTAAATCTTTTGCTTTTATATCTGTAGTTTTAGAATATTGAGAATTGGTAGGAGTTATATTATTTATTATAATAGGTAATATCTTTTTATTTATTGTTTCAAAATTTTCTAATTTAGTTATATAAATAGGGTAACCAAACCATTTAGATATATTAGCCATCTAGTTTTCCCATAGAATCAAACCATACATAGCTATTAAGTTTAGATATAAATTTTTCCATATCATTATTTTTTAATATATAAACGTCAGTTTCTACGCAAAAATTTTTAATTGCTTCATATCTATGATGACCATCTAATAAAATATTATTAGTATCAATAACTAAAGGACAAAGTAAACCATTAAGTTTTATTTCTATTTCAAGTTGATCAATTAATTCTTGATTATTATTTTCTTGATTAGGCTTAATATCTTTTATTTTAACTCTTTTAATTAAACTATCAAATATAATTTTTTTAGGTTTTAAATACAATTATTGAACTCTTAAAAATCTATATTGTATTTCTCCAGATCCACCTGGGCCACCTGTAGTTGAACCAGAATTAACTTGTGCTGCTCCACCGCCACCTCCAGAACCTCTAGTTCCTGATCCACCATTAGTTCCAGCACCTGATGATGATCCACCTGTTCCTCCTGAAATATTACCAGCATAAGAAGCTGCACCAGTAGATCCACCTATTCTACAGTTATCTCCACCACAGTTTCCATTATTATTACCAGTTTCACCATTACCAGATTGATTAAAAGTTCCAACAGGACCACTTGTTAAAGTTGTTATATTTTTTGTTGTGCCATCTGAATCTCTAAAAGTCCCTGAAGTTAATCCAACAACTACTGTTGCTGATCCAGCAGAACCAGCTGAATTACTTCTTAAAGGTCCTTGCACGCCTCCATTAATACCGCTTGCTCCACCACCACCTGTTAATGAAAATATTGCTCCTGTAGTAGAACCTGAAATACTAGATGTTCCTCCACCTTGACCTGTAGTATTAAATCCTTTTCCTCCATTAGTTCCAATAGATCCTACAGCATAAGTTATTGTTTCACCTTCAATTACTGTAAATACTTTATCAGATATATAAGCTCCTGATCCACCGCCACCACCAGATGATTCACCACCTGCTTTATCATAATCAGCACCACCAACAGCTCCTCCGCCACCTCCGACTGCAGCTTGAATATGCATTGCGTTAGCTCCTTGTGGAACAGTTAGTGTTCCTGAACCTGAACTTAATGTTTGAACAGTGCCAGCTTGAAATGCAGCGAATACTAATTGCCAAGTACCTGAAACTTTAGCATATATTTCATCTGCTTCTTGCCATGTACCTGAAACTTTTCCATAAGCATTATCTATTTCTTCAAATGTTCCTGAAACTTTTGCGTAAGTATTAGCCATTATGTTCTAACATATCCTAGTGCTTCGTCACTATTAATTTTTTCAGGATCTGATAAAATATCAATTCTTGTAATAGATATTACATTTCCTTTTTCGTTTTTAAATTCTTGATCTACAGTTTTTATATTAGTAGAAGATGTATAAATTTCTTCTAAATTAGAGTTCTCGGAAGTAGAGAAATAAAATTTATAAACAGCCATTTAAACTCCTATGAATATTTAAACCAAATATCTCCATCACTTCCACCTGATGGACTTGATGTACTTATTGTAAATTTTCGTTGAAGTTTAGCTGCTGTAATTGCATCATCTGGTATTTTTGCTGTTGTAATTGCATTATCTGGTATTTTTGCTGTTGTTACATTATCATCTAAAATTAAAGCAGTTGTAATTGCATTATTTGCAATTTTTGCTGTAGTAACATTAGCGTCAAGAATTTTTGCTGTTGTAATTGCGTCATCAGCAATTTGTGCAGTTCCTATACTTCCTTGTAAAGTATTCATATTAACAGCAGTAATATTAGTACCATCTGAATATGCAGCACTCATTTTACCTTCATCTAAAGTAAAACCTGTTCCACTTGCAGTTTTAAAAGTTAAAGTATTTCCACTATGAGTAGTTGCGTCTTGTAATATATAAAATTTTTCAATACTATCTGGTACCGTAACTGTTCTGTTTGCAGCAAGAGTTCCAGTAAATTTTAAAATCATATTTCTTGCATTAGAAACAGAAGCATCTGTCATTACTAAAGTAACATCTGCTGAAGCAACATCTATTGCTTCATAACCAGCAATTGCTTGTTGTATAAGATTTAAATTATTATTAGTTTTATCACCCCAAGTACTAGCATTTTCTCCAGTAGCTTGAAGCTCTAATTTAAGGTCTGATGAATAAGATGAAGCCATATAATTTTATACTCCTATTTTGTTATTTTGTAAATTATTAAATATTTGTCCATGTGTATGTTCCTCCTGGAGGAATAGGATCCCAAAATCTTAAAGTAGCTGGTATAACAGTTATTTGTTGTCCTGCAATATCAACTGTATTTCCAGTACTTGTTATTACTGAAGCTAGTGTTATTGTCATTTCTTGACCAGTTATACTTAATACATTAGAAGTACTTGTTATTACTGTACCTGTACTTGTATTGGCAGCTTGTCCTACAATAGAAATTAAATTTTCAGTTTGTGGAATTATAGTACCTAGTCCAGTGATTAATGGTTGGCCTGTTATTCCTACAAAATCATTTGTAGATAAAAGAGGATTACCTACAGATGTAGTTACTTCTAATTCTGGAACTACAATAGTCATACTTCCATCACCAGATATTGCGTAAGTTCCTATTGATGTATTTACTTGTTGACCTGATATACTTATAAATGATTCTGATTCAACGATGATAGAATTTACAGAAGCATTAATTTGTTGACCAGTAATAAGATAAGAAGATTTAACAGAAGTATTACCTAAAGAAATAACAGCTTGTTGGCCAGATACATTAATAATAATATCGCCACTACCTAATGCGGCTATTGGTGCTTGTGATATAGCATTAAGACCTAACAATTTAAACTCCTATAATTTTTAAAGGAAGCAAGGAAATGTGGTGGTGCCTTGCTTCCATCAAAGATTATATCATCGTTTAAACCAAGAAGGAAGTCCTAAATGAGGTCTTTTATCAAACATATTATCTTTAGCACCAACAGTTTTACGATTGTTATAGTGTAAAAATACTTGTACACATTCTTTACCTTTAAACTTATTTCGCCAATGTTCTAATTCACAACCAGAATAAACTAACATATCTCCTGGTTTTAAATCTACTTTAATACC
>CENP01088018.1_pt1 | contig 15797 bp, 12 predicted proteins | sample 361281 | NCBI WGS metagenome assembly CENP01 (sample SAMEA2591122, study PRJEB7988) | marine metagenome | biome: marine biome (ENVO:00000447); feature: deep chlorophyll maximum layer (ENVO:xxxxxxxx); material: saline water (ENVO:00002010), including plankton (ENVO:xxxxxxxx) | depth 70 m
TAGCATCAACATACAGATGGTCTGAAGAAAAAGGAACATACAAACACCTACAACACATGCTAGGGTTAAATTATAATTTTGGTCAAGGAGATTCTGATAAAGATGGAATACCAGATAACAAAGATACTTGCCCTGAAGAACCTGGCCTAAAGGAGTTTAACGGATGTCCAGACACTGATGGCGATAAAATCCCAGATAATAAAGATAACTGCCCAGAAGATTTTGGTGCTGAAATCATGAATGGTTGTCCAGACACTGATAATGATGGAGTTGCTGATAAAGACGATGAATGTCCAGACGAGAAGGGTCCAATAGAATTTAATGGATGCCCTGATTCTGATGAAGATGGCGTTGCGGATAAAGATGACGAATGTCCAAAGGAATCAGGAGTAACAGAAAACAAAGGCTGTCCTTGGCCTGATACTGATGGTGACGGTGTGAATGATAATGAGGATGCGTGTCCCGAGGAAGTAGGATCGTCTGAGAATAGCGGATGTCCAGATTTATCCATGGAGGTGGTAGAAACAATAAATCAATTGGCTTCACAAATTAATTTTGCCGCAGGTACTGATAGGATTCAAGGTAGAGCTGTATTAGAGTCATTAAATGAAATAAAAATCTTACTTGATAATAATCCTGATGGAATCCTTATCATAGAAGGGCATACCTCTAGTGATGGTGAAACCAAGGCTAATCTCGAACTTTCTCAAAAGAGGGCTGCAGCTGTAAAAGCATTCCTTGTTAACTTAGGGACCAACCCCGAACGACTAATTACTGAAGGTTATGGAGAAGAAAGACCCGTTGCTGACAATGATACACAGCAGGGAAGGGCCCAAAATCGAAGGGTTCAATTCAGAACAGAATTTTAGAAAAAATAAAGTGGGTGATAAGCTCCTTTTTATTAAGTATTTTTTAAGCTTTCAATAGTTACTTCAGGTTTAGCTGAAGAGAATACATAACTTCCAGCAACAAGAACATTAGCTCCAAAGTCAACCAATTTCTTAGCGTTTTTATTTGTAACACCTCCGTCAATTTCGATCTGGGTTGAGGCTCCATTTTTTCTAATGATACTTTTTAGTTTTGTGATTTTATCATATGTAGATTCAATAAAACTTTGGCCTCCAAAACCTGGATTCACACTCATCAAACAGACTAAATCAATTTCATTAATGACGGGTTCCAATAAATCAACCGGTGTATGTGGATTTAAAGCAACACCAGTTTTCATTTCATTATCTTTTATGGACTGAAGGGTACTATGAAGGTGGGTGGAGGCCTCATAATGAACTGTAAGAATATCGCTTCCTAGTTCTGCAAAAGTTTCGATAAAGCGCTCAGGCTTAACGATCATTAGATGTACGTCTAATGGCTTATTTGCATTAGCAGCAATAGACTTAATTACTGGCATACCAAAAGAAATATTGGGCACAAAGACACCGTCCATAACATCAATATGAAACCAATCCGCTTGACTCTTGTTAACCATTTTACAGTCACGTTCCAGATTTCCGAAGTCCGCGGCCAATAATGAGGGGGCAATTATGGTTTCCACTATGAATTGTTGAATTTAACCTAAATAAGTTTTTAATATCTTACTTCTTGAAGTGTGTTTGAGTCTTCGAATGGCTTTTTCTTTAATTTGTCTTACCCTTTCACGGGTTAAATCAAAAGTTTCACCAATTTCTTCTAAAGTCATGGCGTGTTGATTACCCAATCCAAAATACAATCTGACGACATCAGCTTCACGTGGGGTTAGCGTTTCTAATGCTCTTTCTATTTCAGTTCTCAGTGACTCGTGCAAAAGCGTTTTATCGGGGTTGGGGGATTCACCACTGTTCAAGACATCGTATAGATTAGAGTCTTCTCCTTCCACTAAAGGGGCATCCATAGATACATGCCTACCAGAGTTCTTGAGAGATTCTTTTACATCGTTGATTGTCATATCCAACTCCTTTGCGATTTCCTCTGCTGAGGGAGCTCTTTCATGTGCCTGCTCCAAAAACGCATAAGTTTTATTGATCTTATTGATGGAGCCTATTTTATTTAATGGCAACCTAACAATTCTTGACTGTTCTGCGAGGGCTTGCAAAATAGATTGTCTTATCCACCATACAGCATAAGAAATAAATTTAAAACCTCGTGTTTCGTCAAATCTTTGCGCTGCTTTTATAAGACCAAGATTGCCTTCATTGATTAAGTCTGGTAAGGTCAAACCTTGATTTTGATATTGTTTAGCTACAGAGACAACAAATCGAAGATTGGCTTTGGTCAGTTTTTCAAGGGCAATTTGATCTCCTGCTTTGATCCGCTGCGCCAATTCTACTTCCTCTTCTGCTGTAATCAAATCTACCTTTCCAATTTCTTGGAGATATTTGTCCAAGGAGGCCGTTTCACGATTGGTAACCTGTTTTGTAATTTTGAGTTGTCTCATGAAAAAAGAATAAGTTTTATATTATTATACGTTAAAAAATTAAAAATGTTACAAAAGATGTATGATTTATTCATTCCTAGGCTTTTTATTCCTTTCAGGCTTTGGTAATAGTACCTTTCTAGAAATTTTTTGTTTTCTAGTTTTAGGATCAATTCCAAAGTATTTTACGTCAAAGGTATCGCCTATGTTGATTTCATCAGTCACTTTATCTATTCTATCCCATGAAATCTCTGAGATGTGAAGTAGAACTTCATTTCCAGGAACGAATTCTACAACTGCACCAAAATCAAGTGTTTTGACTACACTAACATTATATGTTTCACCTCGGGTGGGCTTAAAAGTAATGTTGTTTATTCTCTCAATTGCTGCGTCTATTTTTTCTTGATTCACCCCGAGAATTTCAATGATTCCTTTATCGTTTTCTTCCTCAATTACAATTGTGGTATCTGTCTCTTTCTGCATTTCTTGAATGACTTTACCTCCAGGTCCTATAACAGCGCCGATGAATTCACCCGGTATCGTCAAATTGACCATTTTAGGCGCGTGAGCTTTAACACTCTGATTAGGCTGGTCAATTGTTTCCAACAATTTGTCAAGTATATGAATTCTTCCCTCACGAGCTTGCATTAATGCTTTTACCAAAATTTCATAGGATAATCCCTTAATTTTGATATCCATTTGACAAGCTGTTATTCCTTCAGATGTCCCCGTAACTTTGAAATCCATGTCACCAAGGTGATCTTCATCTCCCAAAATATCACTCAAAACTGCAAATCGATTTCCATCAGAAATCAATCCCATGGCAATTCCAGAAACTGGTCTTTTCATTTTAATTCCTGCATCCATTAACGCCAAAGTTCCTGAACAAACAGTAGCCATCGAAGAGGAACCGTTAGACTCTAAAACTTCACCTACTACACGAATGGTGTATGGACAATCGTCTGGTATCATCCCCTTCAGCCCTCTTTGAGCCAAGTTTCCATGTCCTATTTCTCTTCTGGAAGTTCCTCTTAGTGGACGCGCCTCTCCAGTACAAAATGGGGGGAAGTTATAGTGTAAATAGAATCTTTCTTCACCTTCGTAGGAGGGCATATCTATTTGATTTGATTCTCTTGAAGTTCCAAGTGTGACAGTAGCCAATGACTGCGTTTCCCCTCGCGTGAAAATTGAGGAACCGTGGGTAGATGGAAGGTAATCAACCTCACACCATATAGGCCTGATTTCGTCTGTTTTTCTTCCGTCAAGACGGATGCCCTCCCTTAAAACTAATTCACGAACCGCTTCCTTTTGAGCCTTACTTAAATATTTACTGATTAAATCTCCTTTCTCTTCCAATTCTTCTTCGGAAAAGGTAGCCTTAATTTCATCTTTTAACTCACTAAAATCCATACCGCGTTCGGCTTTACTTGTGCCTTTTTTGGCAATAGCATAACACTTTTCATAAGCTGCATCGTGGATTTGCTTTTGAAGAATTTCATCTTCCTCAGCCTGGTCGTATTCGCGCACTTCTTTCTTTCCAAATGCCTCAACCAATTTAACTTGAGCTTCAATTTGGTCTTTGATGGCCTCGTGGGCAAACTTAATGGCCTCTACCATTTCATCCTCACTGCACTCGTCCATTTCTCCTTCTACCATCATTACAGAATCTTGAGAGGCACCAATTATCATATCGATATCAGAAGCTTCCAATTGTGTTCTACTAGGATTGATTATAAATTGACCATCCAATCTACCTACTCTAACCTCTGAAATAGGACATTCAAATGGAAAATCGCTGAGTTGTATAGCAGTAGAGGCAGCCAATCCTGCTAAAGCATCAGGCATTACGTAGGGGTCGTGTGAAACTAACTGTATCATTACCTGAACTTCATTGTGATAGTCTTTTGGAAATAGAGGACGCAGAACACGATCTACAATTCGCATTGTTAAAATTTCTCCATCACTCGGTCTTGCTTCTCTTTTAAAGAAACCACCGGGATATCTCCCTGCAGCGGCAAATTTTTCACGGTAATCTACCGTGAGAGGTAGAAAGTCAACATGACCAGAATTATAGTTGGAAACTACTGTACACAATAGCATACAATCTCCCATTTTTACGACAACTGATCCGTGGGCTTGTTTAGCTAATTTTCCTGTTTCTAGGGTAATGGTTCTTCCGTCATTAAGACGAATCTCTTGAGTAAATGTTTTTGGTATCATTTTTTATTAGTTGGTTGTAAAAAAAATTGTTGTGTGCTGCAGCAACCAACGAAAAACTGATTCAGTCAAATAGGAACGCTTTGATCGCGAGTGATTATTTTCTTAATCCCAATTCTTTTATAATTGAACGGTATCGTTCAATGTCTTTAGATTTTAGATAATCTAAAAGGTGACGTCGCTTTCCCACAAGTTTAACAAGGGAACGCTCTGTGTTAAAATCTTTTTTGTTTTTTTTGAGATGGTTGGATAAGTGGTCAATTCTGTGTGAAAATAGTGCTATTTGACCCTCTGTTGAACCGGTATCTTTTTCTGATTTTCCATGTTTTTTGAAAATCTCTTCTTTAACATCTTTATTTAGGTACATGCCATTATTTTTTTAATAATTTTTATGTGAAATGCATGCAAATATAATTGTAATAATTAAAAATTTCGATCTTATCAAAAAATTTAATCTCTTATGGGTTGATTGAGGATCAAATCCAAGTAGAGGTTGATCTTATTTTTTAGGTGTTTTCTGTGACAAATAAAATCTAAAAACCCTTTTTCTAATATAAATTCACTTTTTTGAAAACCTTTGGGTAGATCACTACCCGTGGTATCTTTTACAACCCTAGGACCTGCAAAGGCAATTAAAGCTCCAGGTTCACCAATGACGATATCTCCCAACATAGCGAACGAGGCAGTGGTTCCTCCAGTTGTAGGATCGGTACACAGGGAAATAAAAGGCAATTTTGCTTCCGCTAATTCTGCTAATTTTGCAGAGGTTTTGGCCATTTGCATGAGAGAATTTGCAGATTCCATCATCCTTGCCCCTCCAGACTTGGAAATAATTAACAATGGAAGGTAATGTTTTATGGCATAGTCGCATGCTCTTGCAATTTTCTCACCTACTACAGAACCCATAGATCCACCGATAAAGGAAAAATCCATGCAAGCAATAACTAATCCCTTTCCTTTCGATTTACCAACGGCAGTTCTTATGGCATCTTTTAAGCCCGATTTTTTTTGAGCGTCTTTTAGTCGGTCTATATATTTTTTTGAATCCTTGAAATTTAGAAAATCTCTTGATTTTAAATTGTCATTCAATTCTTTGAAATGGTTATCATCAAAGAATATTTCAAAATATTCCTTACTTCCAATATGGACATGATAATCGTCTTCAGGTGAAACATAAAAATTGGAGGCCAATTCTTGAGTTTCTATTATTTTTCCAGTTGGAGTTTTGTACCAAAGGCCTTTGGGAATATCTTTTTTCTCTTCAGTCTTGGTTTGTATACCCTTTTCGCTTCTTTTAAACCAGCTCATAGACGTTGAAAATTAAGTTTTTAAAAAAAGTTGATCAAACAAGTGTATTTATATTATTTAAGTCTTCGAAGGCTTCTATGAGTCTTGCTTTGAAGGTTTCTTCTCCCTTTCTCAACCATTTCCTAGGGTCATAATATTTTTTATTTGGGGAGTCTAATCCTTCGGGATTTCCTATTTGTTTCTCAAGGTAAGCAATGTTGTTGAACATGTAGTCTCGAATTCCCTCAGTAAAGGCGAACTGGAGATCTGTATCAATATTCATTTTAATTACACCGTATCCAATAGCTTCGGTAATCTCTTCCTTAGTTGAACCAGATCCTCCGTGGAAAACAAAGTCCACACTATTATTACCCAATCCGAATTTCTTAGAAATAAATTTTTGAGAATCTTTTAAAATTTTTGGGGTTAATTTCACATTCCCTGGCTTGTATACCCCGTGGACATTCCCAAAAGCTGCCGCCACCATAAATCGGTTACTTACTTTACTCAGTTCCTCATAAGCATATGCCACTTCCTGAGGTTGGGTGTAAAGTTTTGATACATCTATATCACTGTTGTCTACTCCGTCTTCCTCTCCTCCAGTTACACCCAATTCAATTTCAAGGGTCATCCCCATTTTATCCATTCTGGCAAGGTAGTTTTTACAGACTTCAATATTTTCTTCAATAGGTTCCTCAGAAAGGTCCAACATGTGAGAGCTGTAAAGGGGTTTTCCAGTTTGTCTATAGAAAATTTCACCTGAATCTAGTAATCCATCAATCCATGGTAATAAATTTTTAGCACAGTGGTCGGTGTGTAATATTACCGTAGCACCGTAGTATTTTGCCAATTCGTGAACATGTTTTGCACCGGATACTCCTCCTGCAATTGCTGCTTTTTGGTTTTCATTGGTCATGCCTTTTCCAGCCATAAACTGTGAGCCTCCATTTGAATATTGAATGATTACAGGGCTATTTATTTCTGCTGCAGTTTCCATAACAGCATTGACAGTATTACTTCCCACAACATTAACTGCTGGGAGAGCAAATGATTTTTCTTTAGCAAATTTAAATAAGTCTTGTACGTGGTTACCCGTAAGCACGCCTTTCGGAAAATATTGATTCATTAGGTATAAATTTCTTAAACAAAAGTATCAAACTTTTTGGGTTTAAAATGGATAATTTATTCCAATATTGAAAACAGCATTATTGAGTGCAAAATCTGTTTGCCATCGAGTGGATTGAGGTAGGGAAGGGTTGTAGGTTTTAAATCCTGTATCCAAACGGAAAATAAAAAAATCAAGGTCATATCTTAAACCAAAACCACTACCAATGGCAATCTCACTTAAGTCCTGTAATCCATCAAAACGATATTCAGGATCATCAACATTATCCAAAACATTCCAAATATTTCCTGCATCCACAAACAAGGCTCCATCTATTTTTCCAATCAAAGGAAAACGATATTCCAGATTAAAAGTTAGTTTTAAATTTGCTTCATTGAATTCATTGAGATTACTACTGTTTCCAGGCCCTAATTTATATGCCCTCCATCCACGATTATCATTTGATCCGCCAGAGAAATAAGATCGAGTAAAAGGAATGCTGTTAGCATTGCCAAATGGGATTGCTATTCCTCCAAAAGCTCTGAGTGCAACTACCGTCTCAGTTGACAATTGCCAGTGTTTAATGTAGTTTAATTCTGTCTTTATGTATTGAGACGGGGTGACTCCTGCAATTTCATATTGACCATTTTCATTTTTTTCAATATTACTAGATTTTATAATTTCATTCAGTAAAGTTCCCATTAAACTGAGTTTCCACTGCAACTGAAAAAAAGACTCATCTAAAATGTTTTGTTGACTGCTATAATTCAATATAAAAGAAGAACCAAAAATTAAGTTATTTGTTGTCAATCGGGTTTGTCTTTCTTTGATCAGATTCACATCCTTATATCCAATCATCCCCTCTGTCAATATAGTTTGGTTATTACTTACTTCAGAAATGAAATTATTTGCGCCATTGGGAATTTTAAGGTTTCCATTAGGATCAATATTATCATTATTCATGTTGTAGGTTTTTGCAATCTCGTTTATCTTGTCATAAGAATTTCTGTATACATTAAAATAATTATTAATGTTTTGATTGTTGATGAATTCTAGATCAATGATTTTAAGATTGAGTTTGGCCATGGCGTTGGGTTGCCAATTCAATTGGTATCCAGCACCAAAGTATTTTTTGTCCAATCCAATGTTTTGCTGAAGTGTCGCACTTAAAGAGACTTCGGTATATGGGTTGTATGTTTTGGGAATAATTCCTTCAACATTTATGGGGAATAATATCCTTGGGAACCTCAGTTTAATATCTGCTCCCAGCTCATACAGATTAAATAGTTGTTTGTTAATAGATGCAATATCACTCGATGATCCAAAAGTGTTTTTCACTCCTATTTCTAGAACCTCTGCACCTCTAAAAATATTTCTTATTCCAAAAGAACTTCCAAATGAAAATCCAAAGTCTTGAATATTAGAATGGGAAAGGTCAAAATCAAAACCCATTGAAAAACGTTCCTTAGGGTTTAAAAAAATATTTGCAACTAAATCGGGTTCATCCTTATTTATAGGACTATAGGTGATACTGGGGTATTTAAAATTTCTAAGATTAGAGATATAACGATAAGTTTGAGTCCTTTCCAAATCGCTGTAAGGTTTCCCCTTATGTATAAAAATAACCTCTTCCAAAGCCGTCGGTTTATATTTTAACTTACCATTGAAGTATATAGTGAAATCATTATAAGCGAGACTGTCAGTGTAGCTAGATAATTGACCTAATTGTCCAGGATTGCCTATATATAAATTTATTTTTGATACTGGATGTATTTTATAGGGTATATTTATTAGACTATCATTTTCTCTTTTTTGCAAATCTTTAATTTCTACAACTACTGGAATTTTAGTATCAAAACCACTGCTGTCAATAGCCGCTGTAAATTGAATACTGTTTTGTTGAAAATTGTAAACACCATTGTTTCTAAAAAAGTTTATTATTCTTGCCCGTTCGCCTTCAAATCTATCAATTTCAAAAGGAGACCCTTTTTTAATCAGTCCCCGATAGAGGGACAATTTATAAAGTGAATCCAAGGCAGTAGAACTTATTTTTTTACTTATAGATTCAATGGTATACTGATTTCCGGTTTCAATAAAATACTGAACTATGGCATTACGATTTACATTCAATACATTTTTTGATTTTACCTTCGTATCAAAATAACCTTGATTTTTATAAAATTGTTTTAGCCGATTGATACTTTTTTGTGTAGAAGTAGAATCTAAAAAAACAGGTTTTTCTCCACTTTTCTTTAGCCAGTTGTTAAAGCCTGATTTGTATCTGCCCAACTCCTTAACCTGCTTTGGTGAGAGCCATTTGTATAATAGTTTTTTTCTTTTCTCCTTTCTGTTTAACCAATTGTTGAAAACAGAGTCAGGATTGGATACCGCCATAGCATATAGGTTCCTTTTTAAAGGAATATTAACCAGTTTTGTATTGGGTTGATCAAGGATCAAAAATTTTATAGGATTATTAGAGAGATCTTCCTTGTTTTTGAAGATTATATTTTTTTCCAATAGGTAATTTTTTCCAGCAATTTTTTTTGCACTGCTGCATCCATAAAGTATTATAATAGAAATAAAGATTATCGCTAACTTTATTGTTATGAAATTTCCCATGAAAAGAATATATCTCAAAATTACACTTTTTGTATGTTAAGCAAAAGTCAACAAAAAATTATACGACAACTGTCAAAAAAAAAACACAGAAAAGAAAATGGTTTATTTGTTGCTGAAGGTGAAAAAGTAGTTCATGAATTATTGACTTATGGCTGGAAAGCAGAACAAGTTTTTTCCATTGACCCTATCAAAAATATTCCCCATACACTTGTTGAGCCATCTGAACTTAAAAAAATATCATTTTTTTCCTCAGCCAGTTCTATTTTAGGTGTTTTTCATTTACCTAATTATGATCACAATAACAATAATGATCCTGGTTTTTCAATGGCTTTAGATAATATTTCTGATCCTGGAAATTTAGGAACTATCATTAGACTCTGTGATTGGTTTGGAATCAAAAAAATTTACTGTAGTCCTAATACTGTTGATTGTTTTAATCCAAAAGTAGTGCAATCTACAATGGGTTCGATTGCACGGGTTCAGTGTCTTTATGTTGATTTGATGGAGCTGATTGAAAATTTTGGTTTTGAGATTTATGCGGCTGCCCTCAGTGGAAAATCAATTTACAAGGAATCTTTTTCATCCAATGGTCTCCTGCTAATGGGTAGTGAATCTCACGGTATTGGTAAATCATTACTTGAAAAAATTAAAAATCAAATAACGATACCTAATTTCTCAAGTAACAAATTACCTGAAAGTCTAAATGTGTCTACTGCTACTGCTATAGTATTGAGTGAAATTTTTAGACCTTGATAGGTTTTAAATCATTCGAAAGTGAGGTTAATGGCAAAACCCCGACTGACCATTTTGATAATATTTCCCGTCCATGGGCTAGGGCCAGAAGTGTTAGGATTATCTGGGATTAATTCATTCTCCATGGAAAATATACCTCTAATTGAAGGGGAAAACTTAAAGTAAAATAGATAGAAATCAAATCCCAACCCTATTTCATAATTAATATTTTGGGGTTCTGTTCTGAAGACATTACTAAAATTGTCATCAACATTTTTATGGTTACTTGATAGATTAAAATCTGTAGATATTCCTGCCAACAAAAAAGGTCTAAAGTTATTAATCCTTGCGGCACTGAATTTAAAAATTAAGGGAAGATGAATATAGGTTGATTTCACTTCTCTTAATCGATTTGATTGACTCGTGAAAACTGCGTTTTCGGGATATATCAAATCCCTTTTACAATAATATAAACCTGGCTCAATCCTAATATTTATGAATTTATTGACTCTTAAATCTCCGATCAAACCCACATTGAAACCTTTTTTAGGCATAACTTCGATGTCATTTCTTTCTTGTTTATAATATTCACCCTCATATGAAAATTTAAAGTCGTATGAGTTAATACCTACAAAATAACCATAGTGAAGAAAACGATCGTCAAAAGTCGGAAGATTGATAATCTTCTCTCTGATTGAAGGATATTGGGCATGAATGCTTAGACCCCCCAATCCTATCAGACCGGTAATCAGTATAAGTGTTCTATAGTTTAGGTTTCTTTGCACGATAAATCGAAGCCACTCCTAATGTTTGAGGAATATCTTCTACACCTATAAACCCAATTTTCTTTAAAATATTGTTGAAAGCCTCACCAAAAGGGAAAGAGTTTGCAGAGTCAGATAAATATTGATAGGCAGACTTATCTTTTGAAAAAAACCAACCGATGAAAGGCATGACGGAATGGGTGTAAAAACGGTAGAATTGTTTAACAAATATTTTTTGAGGAACAGAGGTTTCTAGTATGACAAGATCCCCTCCCGGACGAAGAACCCTGAAAATTTCTGCAAGCCCTTTGTCAAGGCTTTCAAAATTTCTCACTCCAAAAGCTACGGTTACTGCATCAAAATAATTTTCAGGATAGTCAATATCTTCACTATCGCCAATCTTCATTTTTATTTTTTTTTCCCACTGGGTTTTTTTAACTTTTTCATTACCAATGACTAACATACCCTTAGAAATATCTATTCCAATAATTTCAGAAGCTTGGGTTTTGATAAGAGCAACTGCCAGATCACCTGTTCCTGTGGCAACATCCAAAATTTTTTGAGGTTTTTTTTGGACTAAAAAATCTACTACATTTCTTCTCCATTTAATGTCTATTCCTCCAGAGATAATTCGGTTCAAGAGATCGTATTTTGGGGAAATTGCATCAAACATTTGGCGCACCTGTGTTTTTTTTGAGCTTTTTTGGTTTTGGTAGGGCACCACTTGTTTTTCGGTCATACGCAAAGATATGATAAATGATTCCTAAATGTGATTTCATCTAATTAAAAAAATGACCCCAATGGTTTTGTTATATTTGCAATAAGTTTTCGAACTTAAATTATGAAAATAATAATTGCAGGAGCAGGAGAAGTTGGTTTCCACTTGGCTAAGCTATTCTCTCATGAATCTCTTGATATTACTTTGATTGACCTTGAAAAAGATCGATTAAATTATGCTGAGGGGCATTTGGATATTAAAACTTTAAGGGGAAATGCTTGTTCCCTAAAAGTGCTTGAAGAATCCAATGTAGCGGAATCTGATTTGCTTATTGCTGTTACAGCACATGAGTCAGTAAATATTACTGTTTGTGCATTAGCCAAGCAAATGGGTTCCAAAAGAACTATTGCTCGAATCTCTAATATAGAATATACAAGTACCAACCAATCTATTAGTTTTGAAGAAATTGGAGTAGATGAATTAATTTCACCTGAAGAATTAGCTGCCGAAGAAATTCAACAGTTGTTAGATCAATCCGCATTTAGTAATAGTTATGAGTTTGAAGAAGGCGCTTTGACTATGATAGGAACTCAGTTGGGTACTGATGTTCCTTTTGTAGGAAAAACTGTCAAAGAAGCAGCCTCTGTCTATCCTGACGTGCACTTCATGCCTATTGCTGTTCAACGTAAAGGAACGCAATTTACCATGATCCCAAGAGGAGACACTCTTTTTGAGGCGGGTGATACGGTCTTTTTTATCACTCTTGAAGAAGGGGTGAAAGAAATTCAAAAACTTTCTGGAAAGAGTAATAAGCCAATAAATACCGTAATGATACTTGGGGGCAGTAAAATAGGAATCAATACCGCTAGAGAGCTCTGCGAGAAGAAATTCAGGGTGATATTGTTGGAACAAAATAAGCTGAAAGCAATGGAAATATCTGATGAATTACCAGATTTAATGGTTATTCATGGGGATGGTAGAAGCTCTGAACTGCTGGAAGAAGAATCGATAGAGTCGATGGATGCCTTTATTTCTGTTACAGAAAACTCTGAAACAAATATCATGTCCTGTTTGATGGCCAGTTCCAAAGGAGTAGAGAAAACAATTGCTCTTGTTGAAAATATGGATTATTTTCACTTGTCTCAAGCTATCGGGATTGATACATTGATCAATAAAAAACTTCTTACTGCCAACACTATTTTTAGATATATCAGAAGGGGAGAGGTGGTAGATATGACTACACTTAATAATCTAAATGCTGAAATCTTAGAGTTTGTGGTCAATACAGATTCTAAAGTCGCTAATCATAAAATTATAGACTTAGATTTCCCGAGATTAGCAACAATCGGTGGGGTGATTAGGGAGGGTAAAGGCGTAATTGCTTTAGGGGATTATATCATTAAGCCTGGTGACCGCGTGGTAGTTTGTGCAATGCCACGAGCAATCAAACGAGTCGAAAGTATGTTTTTATAAAATTTTAAATGTTCAGATTTAACTTTAAAGTAATTCTTCACATTATAGGTATTTTATTACTTTTTAATGGAAGTCTGATGCTCCTAGCAGCTATTACCAGCTGGTTGATGAAAGATGGGGTGACTTTTGAGATGACCCTGTCTGCCTTTTTGGTTATGACTCTGGGGGGATTGATGATGTTAGTTTCTAAAAATCACGAGGCACTAATTCAAAAAAGAGAAGGTTATCTAATTGTTGCACTGGGTTGGGTGTTAATGACCTTTACAGGAATGACGCCTTTTATTATGACAAATGCTATTCAGGATTTACCTTCTGTTTTTTTTGAGACCATGTCAGGTTACACTGCCACAGGATCATCAATCTTGAACGATATTGAGGCTTTGCCAGCTGGAATTCTTTTCTGGCGAAGTATGACTCACTGGATTGGTGGGATGGGAATTATTGTTTTAGCCATTGCAATTCTTCCTTTGCTTGGTATTGGGGGGATGCAGCTTTTTTCTGCCGAAGCACCGGGACCTAATAGCGATAAATTACACCCTAGGATAACCGATACTGCTAAGCGGTTATGGTTGATCTATGTTTCTTACACTTTGGTTGAAACATTATTATTATACATAGCAGGGATGTCCTTTTTCGATGCCATTAATCATGCTATGAGCACTATGGCCTCAGGAGGTTTTTCGACTAAGAATGAAAGTTTAGCACATTGGAATCATTTGCCATGGGTACACTATATCATCATTGTTTTTATGTTTTTAGCGGGCTCGAATTTTGTATTGAGCTATTTTGCTTTTACGGGTAAAATAAAAAAGGTATTTGAAGATAATGAGTTTTTGACTTTTGCCAAATTTATTTTTATCTTTTCAATGATTGTTTTCGTTGTTTTGATTACTCAAGTTGATCTTAATAATGACCCATTTGATCATCCTGAAGTTTGGGGTAAATTCGAAAGTAGTTTAAGGCATTCCTTTTTTCAGGTTTTGGCGATTGTAACCACAACTGGATTTGTCACCTCTGATTACACTACTTGGACTCCTTTTATGACCATTTTCTTTTTTGGGCTAATGTTTTTGGGAGGTTCTGCTGGAAGTACCTCGGGAGGAATAAAGGTAGTTCGGCATTTACTTATGATTAAAAGTGGTTTTCTTGAGTTTAAGAGGGCCTTGCACCCAAATGCTATAATTCAATCTCGATACAATGGGAAAGTGGTTAGTAAAGAGATAATTGGGAACATTTTAGGTTTTTTTATTCTTTATATGATTTCATTCATCATAGGTAGTTTGGTTTTTGGTATGATGGGGTTGGATTTCGAAAATGCCGTAGGAGTAGCAGCTTCGTCACTTGGAAATGTTGGACCCGCCATCGGAGATTTTGGTCCCTCAAGTAATTTTAGTCAATTGCCCCCCTTAGGAAAATATTGGTCTTCTTTCTTAATGTTGATGGGGCGCCTTGAACTGTTCACGGTATTGATTTTGTTTACTCCTTTTTTTTGGAAGAAAAATTAATAACCGTATTTGTCTCTCCATCTCAACTTTAGAAATTTTCTGATTTGATTTTCTTTGGAGTTTTCTCCAGGCTCATAAATTCGCATCCCTTGTAAGTCATCTGGTAAGAATTCCATATTAATGAAATTATTTTGATTTTCATGAGCGTATTGATAATCTTTGCCGTAGTCCAATTCTTTCATCAGTTGAGTTGGCGCATTACGAAGTTGGAGCGGTACGCCAAGGTCTCCAGTTTCTTTCACCTTTTGTTGCGCTTTGTTTATAGCTATATAGGAGGCATTACTCTTCTCAGAGGTGGCCAAATAAATAGCACATTGACTTAGGGGTATTCTGGCTTCGGGGAAACCCAATACATTTACTGCTTGAAATGTACTGTTGGCTAAGATAAGTGCTGTTGGGTTTGCATTACCAATGTCTTCTGAGGCCAATATCAACATTCTTCTTGCGATAAATTTCACTTCTTCTCCTCCTTCAATCATTCTTGCCAACCAGTAAACTGCCCCGTTGGGGTCACTGCCACGTATGGATTTAATGAAAGCAGAAATGATATCGTAATGAAGATCTCCATTCTTATCAAAAATAGCCATATTGGTTTGAACCTTTTCCAATACAAGTGAATTGTTTATTTTGATGGGTTCACTGCTGCTATTAACTACCAGCTCGAGTGCTGATAGTAACTTCCTGGCATCTCCACCAGAAATTTTTAACAAAGCATCATCCTCTAGAATTTCAATTTTTTTATTTTTTATCTCTGCATCGTGATAAAGTGCGTTGGATAAAAGTTTCTGTAATTGTAACTTATTTAAAGGGTTAAGTAAATATACTTGGCACCTTGACAACAATGCATTGATAACCTCAAAACTTGGGTTTTCGGTGGTAGCTCCTATTAGTGTGACGCTTCCTTTTTCAACAGCACCTAAAAGTGAGTCCTGTTGAGATTTACTGAATCGGTGAATTTCATCGATAA
>CENP01236342.1_pt1 | contig 15761 bp, 7 predicted proteins | sample 361281 | NCBI WGS metagenome assembly CENP01 (sample SAMEA2591122, study PRJEB7988) | marine metagenome | biome: marine biome (ENVO:00000447); feature: deep chlorophyll maximum layer (ENVO:xxxxxxxx); material: saline water (ENVO:00002010), including plankton (ENVO:xxxxxxxx) | depth 70 m
ATATTGGAAACCATTCTTTTATACTATCCATTTCAGACGGTGAGATAGATGTACAAGAAGAAATAAATATTGAGGTTCGAGAAAACCTGGCGCCATTATTCACTAATGCTAATACAGTGCCAACGCTTATTCGTGTAGGTTGTTATGATGATAATGAGAATTTAGCTGATATCAATTGGTACGATCCGAATAATAATAAACCCCATTTTGCTGGCAATGATGTTGTTACTTTTTCGCATGAAGGTACTGAATCTATCGATTGGCTTAATTTTGATAATATAGACGAAGGTATTTTATTCTGTGTGCGTGCACCTGAGAATGGAGATGCTGGCACATCTATAATTGGTCTTTCATTAACAGATAATAGACCCAATATACCCCTGACCACTGAGTACTCTTTAGAATTAACATTGAGTGCTAATGATGCACCTGCATTCACCAATCTTGATAATATTTCATTTACAATATCTGCTGGAGAGCCATTTGAAGAAGATATTAACTGGCAGGACCCACAGGAAGATCAGATAACCTTTTATATAACAGAGTCTCTTTCTTGGTTCAACTGGGATGAATCTGGTAATATTTCGGCTACTCCAGATTCAACTGATATTGGAAACTATAATATAACATTCTCAATTGATGATGGATGTTTTGAAGTAAATGCTGAGAAGACTATTACAGTACAATAATTAATCATAAAGGATATTAGAATGAAACTTAGATCAGATATGAATGCTAGGACAGCCATGGTATATGGTGGCGCAGCCTTTTTACTCATCATTGTTGGATTTAGATCTGTACTTGCGACACTTGACCCAGACCATGTTGGAATAATGACCTATCTTTCCATAGGGGCACTAGTACTTGAGTTCTTTTTACTACTTTTATATGCGCAGAGTATCTACAACCTGGGTCCTGATGGCGGTGGAGAGTCTCAGTCCGCTGGTGGTGGGGTAGCTAACATGGATAGTAAAGAACTATCTGAACTCACAAAAGCGGTTATAAAAGTTGCTGAAATGGGTGAGGGACTTTCTAATCTAGCCAAAGGAAAGGTGAGAGCTGAGATCAAAAAAGAGGTAAATGAAATTTTAACTAAAGCCATCAAAGATTAGGCTGTAGACCATGAAAAAAGTAGAAGTTTACTTCTTAATAAATCTTGGAGCGATCTTGAGTCTGTTTGCGATAGAGGGTGAACTGGCAATCTACATGCAGAGGCAGGATGATATCCTTAAGAATGTAGCGCAAGATAAGCTCCAGACGCTTGTTGAGATAACTAATATTGAATCAGACTATGAGGATCCTGACCATTACCGTCTTTTCTTTAATGTGGAAGGTCAATATGAAAAAGGCTCCATCGAATTTAACCCCAGTTTTACCACATCAATAATTGAGGTAGAGGGAGAAGAGTTAAGCATTGATGATGATTATGACTGGGAATTGGACTCGGTTTCTGTTGAGCCGTATAATGATAAGGGTGATGATAATCGCTATGTCGCCAAAGTCGATATTGGTTCGGTCAATGAAGAATATCTGAATCAACCATTTAACGTTGATCTGGGTATCAAATTTATTCCAGATATTGATACGGTGACCTATGATAACTGGTCGACTGCATTCGGGGACTACAAAATAACGGATAAGTTATTGAAAATAATTGACAGTGAGGTTTCCAGAGAAGGAAATTTTTCCATGAGCCGTCGATTCGATACTCCAATCACACTTATTTATATGGATGGCCAGCAAGCTGAATTTTTTGTTCTTTTTGATAAGGAAAAGTATACCGTATTGAAGGGACTGAATTGGGAAATACCTTTTAGTGTTGGTGGTGTCAACTCCGATGCGGACTTTAATATTGAACTTTCAAGTGGTAAAGATATTGTAAAAGAATTAGTGTCTGGTCTACCCCGTGCGTTCATAAAGGGTAAGGGCACTGGCAGTGGAACTGTCGAAATAGTTGGTTTTAGAAAAAGAGATAAAAAATCAAGTATTACTTCAGCGAAAATAGTTGTTGTTGACCCTCAATATAGCTCCCCCGCAGAAGAAAAGGAGATATACATTGGAGAAAGTTATGTATTTGATAGCAGGGTTAAAGACGTGGACAGAGACAGGATATCGGTGAAAATATCAGGTTCCGCAGTTAATACTAAAACGTTCAATTCTTTTGAGGCAAAACTCAAACCAAAAAGTAGGGGACAGGTCAAGTTTGAGACCTTTGTTGATGGAAATCCTGTAAAAGATTTGACATATGAAGTGAAGGTTAAAAAGGTCCCTCCACCCAAACTTGAATTTAAACGAATGGGTAAAGGTTCTAATAATATGTTGCTAACCGTGACCACCTACGGAAATAAGAATGGTAAGAAAGCTGTTGTTCCTCTTTCTGGTATTTATGGCAAGCTCGAGGAAGAGCAAGTTGAAAAACGCATTGGAAATAGGAGGGTGGCAAAATATAGTTTTGAAATGGACGAGCCTCAGTTTGGAGAGACCACTGAACTAAGGATCAAAGTAGTCGACAAGTATAAAGCTGAGACCATTTCAGATAATGAGTTTGAATATTATGATTATTAATAAAATGAAATTAAAAATTGTACTCCTGTTTGCTGCATCTTTAATAAATGCTCAGGAGGCGATTTATTGGGAAGTGGTAGACCCCACTGTGAATAGCGAATTCATTGAATCCTATATTGACCATTTGATCAAGGTTGATAAGGTTGAACAGAACTCCATTCAAGCATCTCACTCCATCATAGTCCACCTTGATGTTTCATCAGATCAGGTTGAGCTAAAAAAACTAAAAGCAAAAAATTATCAGATGGGTGAATACCAATCTTTTGATATGAAGGAAATTGAAAAGATGGACCCTGTTCAGTTGAACACTATCATTTCAAGAAAATATAAATGGAAAGATGTGAGCCGTCGAGACCTATCTGAGCTAGATGAGTTCAGCACTGTAGATAATATCTTTCAAGAGCGAAGCTTTAAAGATGCTAGAGATGCTTTCTGGTGGTCTAATTCGCAGGTTAGTGTTAGTTCTGCGATGAAAGTATTCATAAGGCAGAAGAGCAGCAGTCTTGCATTTAGAATTGAGCAGGGATTTGGTGATCTAGGGCTTTCGCGACAACTATCAGAAAATCTGATATTAGGTTTATCGAATGATATAGTTAGTACTTATATGATAGTCCCTGGTAATACGGAATCGGTTGTAAGCGGTATTGGACATCCAGTTGAAGGCAATCTAGGTTTTGGCTTCAAGTTCGATACTCATACTCTTGGGGGGCAGGTCAATTACATGGATGTTGATGGCCAAGAATACGACCATAAAAAAGTTTTTAGCAGAAAACATATGATCATTCCTGCTAGTAGTGGACTTTTTTACTGGAGTAATACATTCCAGATCAATAGAAAAGTAGACTCAAGTTATGGAACAAAAATAAAGGACCAGAAGAAAGAAAAAGAGCGCTCTGAAAAAGAGATAGCAAAGAGCAGGGTCTGGAGGACAGAAGATGAAGAGTTTTCCGGATTGTTTCAAAGTCTTGATGAAGATGGATACGTTATAATAGTTGTAGACAGAGATGACAAGGCACATAAGATGGCTGAAAAGGGTAGAGAGTGGACCACGTCTAGCGGTAGCTCAGTCAAAGCAATATTAAAGGAAAGGAAGAGGGACAAGATCACTTTATTGCGTAAAAGTGATGATTTTACAATGGTCTTCAAAAAGAAAGAGCTATCTGAAGAAGATCAAAAATTTTTAGAACGATTAAAATGGGATAACGAAAAAACGAAAAAGATATTTATTGATAAATTTCTGTCCCAAGACCAACGACTAGTTAGGTCAGCAACTGGCACTGTAAAAGCAAGAAGAGGTAAAGGAAAAGAATTAAAGGTTAGTCAACCTTTTGCATCCATGCGATTAAAAGCAGGTCTCTCCTTTGTCCAGTTTGTCCATGCACGCTGGAATGATGAAGCCAGTAGGCATGAGGTCACAGACCGAGTGACCGGCTCAAACTCTATTGGCCTTTACGCTAAGGTTGAGGGGGTAACAGACAGTAAAAGATCGAAGTCTTACCTTCAATTCAATGTTTCCCCAAGTGGTTTTAAGGCCTACTCATTCGGATTAGAGCATAATATCTGGAGAATGGTCAATGTAGGTTTTGACTTCACGCTTTATCCAAATAACTCTTTCATTGAATTCAGCGATAGAAGGAACGATAATGAAAGTAAATGGAAGTGGTACCCTGGAAGTCGTCCTGATGAAGCAGGCTCTGGAGGAGGTTCTATGATTATTTCACCCTATTTTACAGTTAATTTTTAGATACTATGGTAGCTCAAATGAGAATTTATTTTATCAAATTGATGGCTTTACTTGTTCTGAACTCATCAATTTTTGCACAAGACAGTCTTGATTTAAAGAATGATAATGCTCAGGCAGACGAGGACGGATCTGTAACGATCAAGGTCCTAAAAAATGATGGTTTAAAAGACAAAAGCAATCTGATCCTTGAGATAGTTGAAAAACCAAAATTTGGAACTGCAGCGATCGATGGTCTTTCTATCAAATATACTCCTGAGTCAGATAAAAATGGAGTAGACAATTTTAAATACAAAGTAGATATAGGTACTGCTAGCGGAATTGCTCAGGTCAAAGTAAATGTCAATCCTAAAAACGATCCACCAATAGGCATATCTATTGATAAAAATAGTATTGCAGAAAATACTCCTGCTGGAACTATTATTGGAAAATTAAGAGTAGTTGACCCCGATGAAAAAGATTCTCACAAGTTTAGCCTTTCAAGAGATGATAAACCCAACTTTAGTTTGGATGGTTCTAATCTTCTTTCAAAGCGTCCATATGATTATGAAGAAAAAAGTTATTATTCTGTATCAATACAGGTTACCGATTCTGAGAAGGAATCAATTGTTGGAACGGTAGATATAAAAGTTGAAGATGTGAATGAGGCGCCTGTCTTGGTTAGCAAGACCAATATGAAAGTAAAACATCCAGAGGACGCTGGTAAGATCGTTGCTAGAATAGAGGCTGAGGACCTTGACTCAGGACAAGATAATGTGAAATATAAATTAACCAAAGGAGATGATGCGCGAGCATTTAAGATCACTTCTAGAGGAGACCTAGCATTTTTAAAACTTCCAGATTTTGAAAAACCCCTGGATAATGACAAAAATAATATTTATGAGGTTAGCTACAGAGCGATTGATAGTAAGAATAAAGATCTAACTGTTTCAGGTTCTATCACTGTTACAGTAATGGATATGGTCGAGAAAGAAGTAAAGCCCATGGATAAGCGAAAATTTTTGGCTTGGAATGTTGATCATCAACCCTATCATATTCTTATGGAAGATGCGATAGATGACTATATAAAAATGAATTATACTGAAGATGATACCAGAGTCACTGGCATTGAAGAAGAAGATGGGACAGGAATAGTCGAAATGGAACAGACTGACCAGGTTATCATTATTCAGCAAAAAGGAAATGCAAATGAGATCCATGAGATCTGGTATGGTAATGGACTAAACTACACCGTGATCGACAGAGAGAAAGTGGATTGGATATTTAGCCAGGATATTCAAGAGGTATTAATAGATAGGAATCAATATTTAACAAGTGATTCAGAGACTGTTTTTCATAAAAATGAGAAAGAACGATTGATGGCAGGCTATGGTTCGCAGTTCTCCGTATGGCATGCAAATAATTTTAAGATATCACTCTCAACCTTATCGATCCGTTCTAACATGATTCAATATGCGACCAATATGAGAGTAGGTAATTCATTAATTGGATTACCAGGACTTTTAGCAGGCGCAAGCGAATTTGGTATAGCGACTCAGCGTTCCGAATTTGGTCTTAGAGTACCTTTTGCATTTGATCTTGCATCAACAGGTTATGGTAGCGTTGATGTGCCTACTGCAGACTATCTAGGTCTTTATGCAAGGGGGAATATTGACAACCTTTTTAGTACCAAAACCAATTTTCATGGGCTCTTTGGATTTACATTTTATCCATCTAGTTCAGGTGAAAAGTTGAATTCATTGGATGGCCTTGGTGGAGATCAAAGTACAATACAAGATTCCACTGAGAACTTAAATATACTTGATAGCTATGCTCTAGCTGCTACAACTGTTCAAGTTCCAATAAAACTACCTTTTATTGGAAGGCTTACTGCATCTCCTGGGTTCCATTATATGAAAGTGGCGCACAGACTCAAAGATAAAAGAACTCAAGCTGTTAGTAGTGGACAAGAAATGTATGAGAGGACCTTCTATCAAAACTCAGTTCTCAATGAAGGCAATTCTTTTACAAGACTGAATTCTTTTTATATACGCTTCGATCTACTGGGTACTATTGGTGAAAAACCAAACTTCATTGAAAAACTATCACTTTTTGATTTTATAAATATATCTAATGTTCCATTCTATGAACTATCGATCCAGTATATATCTGAACTAAATATGGTCACTACGCTGAATCTCAATATCTCAGATGACATTGGTATATCTTTTAAAAGCCTTTCAAGAAATAGCGATCTACCAGGAAACTGGATGCCAGAATCCAAGATATGGTTTGGCTTGAATTACAGGGCAAACTTTTAAATAGACAACTTGCTTTGTGTATCCAGTTCAGAAATATGAATGTGGGTACATATTCCATATTATTCTTTATAGGGAATAATACACATTGATATTCCGTTACTTGTTGAATATATTTTTTCTGTATTATGAACTAAAACTAACCTGCAAGTGATGTTAAAAAGAGTAAACTACCTATTATACCTGATCCTATTAAGTAACATTGATATTCGTGCGCAGGAAATGATCTACGATGAAGCAGGTGTCCCTAAATTAAAATCCAGGGCAGTCAAGGCTGATCTTGGTGCGGATATACAGGCCTCACCATTTACAACTGTTATCCTTGATGCTTCTCGTTCAAATCCACAGAATGGTTCACTAACATACGAATGGACGTTTGCAACCAACCTGATCTTTAAGGAAGATTATGACTATGATGATTCTGATGATTTAATTCCATATACACCTGCTGAGACCGGTGACTTTAGTCCAGATGCTAAAACAAGTATAAAAAGGATGATCACCCGAAATAAGTACATCGAGTTAGATATCCCTGATGTAACAGAAGAAACTCAATTTTTTGTTTTTCTAAGGGTACAAAACCATGTAGGTAGCACTGACACTGATACGTTATTAATTACAGTAGAAGCACCGATCGTTGATTCCTACACTGCTGCTTTTTCAGATGCCATGCAGGTTCAAGAAGATATTACCAGTTTTACAGTCGTAGATGAAGCTGCTGAATATAGAGAACCACTGACAGAGACAGTCATCAATGCTGATTATTTGACGATACAAGCATTGAATAAAGATAGGCTCAATCCTATGGAAGTGAGCATTGTTAATGCATTTATTTTTGATTTTTTAAAAGAGCGTGGTGTAAAAAATATTTTAGACCCTAATAGGAAAATTCCAGACCAGATTCAGGTTAATAAATTATTTCAAAGGACCAGGTTGGAACCAGACACCGTCCTATTAGTTTCCACTGATACTCTATCTGTCAATGAAGACCGAACAAGATTCCAAGAAGCACCTATTGATACCATTCTAAAGGAAATAAAAGGTGATACAACAGGGGGATTGGAGACATACTTGGTCTATCGCCGTTATGATACTGTTACATCCATTGACACTCTTTTCTATACAGAGGTAGTTGATACGACCTTAAAATATAATTTTTATTGTCAGGACTATGACTGTGCAGCAGAGAATGCCTATTTAGAGCAAGCAGGACAAGTACTGGCATGGGGCATAAATAACTATTCTGAGTTGGAGTTTCATTACTTTACCTTAAATGATATATACGCAAGTGAACCTTTAAGTCGCTGGATAGCAGAACCAATAATTTTCAGCCCCTACGCAGATAGTATGCTACGTTACCCAGAATCTGTAGGAATAGATCCGGATGGGTCCTTGGTGATTATTACGGGTAATAGGCAGAAAGTATTTAAGCTTGGTAAGGACCTACATCCATTGAATGCTATAAAAGATAACGCCCTTAAAGATGCTATCACTTATCCAGGGGGTATTACTGCTGGCTTTTTGGGTGAGCTATATGTCACAGATAAATACGGCCATTCCATTTATAAGATATATGAAGGTGAAATAAATACTGTCTTTACATCATCAAGAGACAAGGATGGTTTTGTTGTCCAAGGAGAGCCAACAGCACCTACAAGTGTTCGTGTAAATCCCCAGGGTGAGATCGTGGTCCTTTTTGAAGGGGATGGTTCGATACATAAGTTTGATCTTAATGGGCAAAGGACTACTCTTTTACAGTCTGGCATTCTAGAGGCTCCCTCAGATATTGCATTAAGTAGTAATGGTAGTCTATTTGTGACCAGCAGTAGCCTACACCAGGTTTTTAGAGTTGCGAATGATTCTACAGCAGTACCTATTGCAGGGACTCAAGGAGGAACAGGTGCAGCCATGGATGGTGTCATGTCATTAGAATCATTTCTTGGAGAGCCGGTCAGTATCGATTTTGATGCTTCAGACCGCCTTTATATTGCAGACAATGCATTTGGCTCTATACGAGTAGTAAATCCAGATGGAATGATCAATACTCTTACTGAAAAAGATAATCGTGTATTTGATATAGCCCAAATGAGGATTAATAATCAGGAGCTTACTACACTTTACACAACCCACACACTTGGTCATGAAGTAACACGGTTGCGTTATCACACCTCTTCAAATAGCAGCAAATTTCATTATATTTATTTTCCACACTATACAATAAAACAAGAAGGGATATATGGACTTGAAGATTCCATACGTGCGGCCCTTGAATCTGTTTTAACGGGACCCAAACCAAAAGAAAAGAGATCGATCATAAGAAAATTAAAAGATTCCAATCGAAGATTCTCAGAATACCTCAAGAGGAATCCTCTCATCTTTGGGTTACTTTTACTTCTGATCAATCAGGGCGTTTCTGCAGCCTTGGGAGATGGTGGCACTGCAGATCTTCCCCCTGATTTCCCTTTTTAAAGATTTTTCTATTATTTTAGATCATCAAAGGAGTTGATCATGAAAAAGCTCTTAATTTTTTCTGTGGTGCTAGGGACGCTAGCATTCGGACAAAAAAATAATCAAACTAGCCAACAATTAAGTACTTTAGGCCAAACGAGATATAGTACAAATTCTGTTTCAGAAACAGTACCTAGGCGCCTGTCTTATCAAGGGCTATTAACCAAAACAAATGGAAGAGCTGTCTCTGATGGCACTTACCAGGTTACCTTTAGACTTTATAGACAGTCAGAAGGTGGAACAGCATTCTGGGAAGAGACTCAGAATATAGGAATAGAAGATGGTATAGTAACTGCCACACTGGGCTCAACAGTCCCGATCAATAATATTCCTAGCGATGCTTATCTAGAAATCGATGTTGATGGTACAGCACTCTCCCCTAGGCAAGAAATGACATCTGTTTTCTATTCAGTTTTATCAGATACTGCAAAGTATGCTGAGGCTGGTAGTTATCTTAATCTTGATGACCTCCCTGATCTTTCATCATATGCAACAAAAGATACCCTCACAAGCTTTGCACAGAATAACAGCCTAGACTCGGTTGCATTTACTGGAAGCTATAATGACCTATCTAACCTTCCAGACCTATCAGAGATCCTCGAGCTTGATACTTTAGGATATTACATCATGTCTGATAGTCTAGACTCGTATACATTAACTGCGGATATGTCTGATAGTTTAGCACTATATACCTTGACACTGGATCTGGCAAGTGTTGCACTATCCAATGATTACAATGACCTATCTAATCTTCCAGATCTCACACAGTATGCCGCTTTGGACACTCTTGGTTCGTATGTCTCAAGTGATACACTAGTAAACTTTGTCATCACAGATAGCCTGGGCACTATTGCGGAGCAAAATGCAGATAATGTTACGATAACAGGCGGCTCAGTAATAGGGATCACAGATGTAGCAATTGCTGATGGAGGAACAGGAGCCTCAGATAATTCAACAGCTAGAAGTAATCTAGGTTTAGAGATCGGTGTAGATATACAGGCATATGATGCTGACCTTGCAGATCTATCTGATGGGACTCTTTCAGCAGAAAAGGTAGAATACCTTGATAATGTAAGGTCGGATGTCCAGGAGCAGATCGATGCTATTGGAGATGGACCAGTTAATAGTCTTGAAGATCTTGGTGTTACTGCAGACTCAACAGAGTTGAATTATGTCGATGGTGTGACATCGAACATCCAAGTTCAATTAGATGCAAAACAAGATCTTAATGCCAACCTTACAACCATAGCTGGTCTTGAGCAAAATAATGATCATTTTATTGTATCTGATGGTACAAATTGGACCATTGAATCGGGTAATAGTGCGCGTGAGTCCTTAGGATTGGGCTCTATAGCAACTCAAGAAGCGGATAATGTTACTATTACTGGAGGATCTGTCACAGGCATCACAGATATTTCGATCGCTGATGGGGGTACTGGGGCATCGGACATAACGACTGCTCGTGAAAACTTAGGCTTACAGATCGGTGTAGATGTACAAGGCTATGATGCGGATCTTACCGATCTCTCAGATGGTACCTTAACGGCAAGTAAGGTACAATACCTTGAAAATGTGACCTCTGATGTTCAAGCTCAATTGGATTCAAAAGGTACAGGCAACGTAAGCACCTTATCTGACCTAGGTGTCACCTCAAATGCAACGGAAGTAAACTACACGGATGGCGTGACCTCAAATATCCAAACTCAATTGGATTCAAAGATGGACAACAATGCTGAGCTTACTACCATATCCGGCCTAGCACATAGTGACGGGAATATCATTGTATCTGATGGTAGTGGTTGGACCGTTGAAAGCGGAGCAGATGCACGCACCTCCCTTGGCCTTGGTTCCATTGCTACTCAGGCAGCAGATAACGTATCGATCACTGGAGGATCCGTATCAGGAATCACAGATATCGCAATCGCTGATGGTGGAACAAACGCATCTGATGTTGGTACAGCAAGAAGTAATCTTGGATTGGAGATCGGTGTTGATGTACAAGCCTATGATGCAGACCTTGCTGATCTCGCAGATGGAAAACTGACCTCGACAAAGGTGCAATATGGTGAATATTTTATTGCAACAGATGGTACAAATGGTCAGGTCTGGACATCGGATGGAGATGGAGCTGGAGCTTGGGGTGATATTGGAGGTATAACAGGTGCTGCGACTACGATCGATACGGAAGATCTGGCTGCTTCCAGAGCGATCATTTCCAATCCAGATGGTAAAATTGCCGTTTCAGATATTACAACTACAGAATTAGGTTATATCGATGGTGTAACATCAAATGTCCAAACACAGTTAGACAATAAACAGGATAAGGATGATCATCTATCAGATATAGCAGATCTTAATCATGCAGATGGAAATTTTATTGTATCCAATGGCACCAAGTGGGTCATTGAGAACGGCTCAGATGCTCGAACTTCACTGGGTCTTGGTACAATCGCAACCCAGGCAGCCAACAACGTTGCTATCACAGGTGGTTCGGTCACAGGAATAACAGATATTACGGTTGCTGATGGAGGAACAGGAGCATCAGATATCTCAACTGCCCGTAGCAATCTTGGACTAGAGATCGGTGTGGATGTTCAGGCCTATGACGCGGACCTGGCGGACCTGGCAGATGGTGAATTGTCAGCGAGCAAGGTACAATACGCCATCACGACAGAAGGAACGAATGGTCAGGTCTGGACCTCAGACGGTGACGGATCAGGAGGTTGGGCAGCTGCTGCAGGATTAACTGGAGCAGGGTCAACGATCGACACAGAAGATCTTACTGCCTCTAGAGCGTTGGCGTCGAATTCAAGTGGTAAGGTTGAAGTGTCAGACGTCACGAGCGTAGAACTGGGTTATTTAGATGGTGTTACATCAGCAGTGCAAACTCAGTTGGATGCCAAGCAAGCGGCCGATGACGACCTGACAGATCTTGCAGATGGAACTTTGTCTGCCAGTAAGGTAGAGAACAATGAGTATTTCATAACTGCAGCAGGAACCAGTGGACAGGTTTGGACATCAGATGGTGATGGAGCGGGTAGTTGGGTTGCTAACTCAGCAGCCTCTAATATCAACGGGCTTTCTGACGCACTGGTCGAGGATACGGGCTCGATGTATGTTGGTAATGACCCATCATCAACAACGGATGCTGCCGATTATAATGTGGCGCTAGGAACAACTGCTCTAAGCGCTGTGACCACTGGAGATAATAATACGGCCATTGGACATAATGCTCTGACTGTAAATGAAGGGGGAAATCGAAATACAGCTGTGGGTAAGAATGCCTTAAAATCAAACACGTCTGGGATCACAAATGTGGCTTTGGGTTCAAGTGCATTAGAGAGAAATACAACGGCCAATAGCAATACAGCAGTTGGACACGCCAGTAGTTACCTTCTGAATTCTGGACAAAATAATGTCTCTTTAGGCTATGAATCATCTAAATCAATGACAAGCGCTAATCAAAATGTGATTATTGGAGCTGGTGCAAACCCTAGCGCAGAAACAGGTACCAGTAACCAAGTTGTAGTGGGATATACTGCAACAGGACAAGCAAATAATTCGGTAACGCTTGGTAACGCAGATGTGACTGCTGTTTATATGGCCCAAGATCAGGGTGCAACTGTGTATGCAGCAGGCGTTGATATTACTGGTTCAGGTGGGTTGATACTTGAGAATGATGAGACGATCACAAATTCAACTGATGGCACCATATTGATCAATGGGAAGGCAGACTTTAATGATAATGCTCTTACGGGCTATGGGGCTGACCTTCAAACAGAATCAGGTACTTCAAAAACATTAGCAGCAGCAGACAATGGTACAATTATTGTATGCTCAAGTAGCAGTGCTGTGACCATTACAGTACCAGCTAGTTTGCCTTCAGGATTTAACTGTATGATCATTCAGAATGGTAGCGGACAGGTCTCATTGAGCGCATCAAGTACGACCTTAAATAATCGTAATGGTAGCAAGACCGCAGGCCAATATGCGATCTTGACACTGGTTCATTTAGGCAGTGATGTATTTGTGGTCTCAGGTGACACATCCTCTTAAAACTTTAAGAGATCAACCATTAATACTTTTAAAATAATGAAAGCGTTTATTACAATATTGGTTATGATGTGCAGTATATATGCACAGGGAATGAAGGTGGTCACACAACAGATATCCCTTACTCAAACGCCCATGTTATCTGACTCATTGGTTTTAAAAGGATCTCTTGGAAAGAATTTTAATCATTCAGGCAGTGGTGATACCCTTACCCTTAAGGGAGGTCTGTGGAATATAGCATCCGGGCTATACTCTTTACCTCCCATGATACAGGGTTCCTTTCCTGATACGGTTGAGAAAAATTTAAAGAATGTTTATGCTCAGGCTATTGTCACAGACATGAATGGGATAAATAGTACTGACCTCCATATCCAATTTGGTGGCAGTAAGGATATCATAATTCTTCCAATGGAAGCATTGAATGATTCAACCTACCGTGTCTCTATCTCTGATAGCCTTAGGTCTACTCTCAATTTTCGTGCTCACTTTGTTAGTGAAGATGGTATGTCAAACATTTCAAAGACCAATTACAATACACCTCATATGGAATTTGCAGTGAATGAGTTAACTATGGCAGATACCTTTAGTTATTATCCTGATGGTATAAGGTCAGAGTCTTGGAGGATGTTTTCTTTCCCGGGCGAGTTAGGTCAAAACCAGGTTGAAAGGTCAGAACTTGCTGAGGGTCATGTGTTCTATGACTGGGACCCAAATAATAACACTTGGGTAAAACCAGATAGCCTTTTGATCGGCAGAGGATACTGGTTCAAACATATTTATAACGAGCCTGTTGTTTTCAAGAATAAAGACACCACGGGCTTTGCAGTTCCTCTTGAAAATTATACCATTCAACTCGATAAGGACTGCAATATGGTTGGTAGCCCATTCTCTTTCCCTGTTCAAGCCGAGTTCAGTGAAGGGGTGTCAATGCCTTTCAAGTATGGTGCAGGTACAAAAGAAGGATGGGCAGATACAAATGTTTTCGAGCCTTGGGCAGGATATGCGGTCTATAGTCCCAGTGATACAGGAACGATAACTTTCGCACCATTTTCTGATTCCAACAGTGTTGCAGCTAGGACTATCCAAAATGGTTGGAGGATGGAGATCGATGTGATAGGCACTCGTTATTTTGATAAGACCGCAGCAATTGGTAGGATGGATGGTGCCAGTGAGGTAGATGATCCGTATGATATTCCTTTACTGCCATCATTAAGTAATTCACTGCGTTTAATGATGGATATTGGAAGCAATGGTATGTATGCGCATAGTTCTGACATGCGTTCAAATGATGAATTCAATGGTGTCTGGAACATGCAGGTTCAAGGGAATGATGAACCAGGTCCGATTAGGATGAGCGTATCATCGATGATAGGGATTTCAATTGATCTAAAGTTTGCCATTATTGATGTACCGAACAGAGATGTCATTATGAACTTTCCTCAGCAAGAATTAATTATTCAAGATAAAATCGAAGATGTTTACGATGTCATCTTGATAGCAGGGGATGAGAGTTATGTTCTTCACATGATCGATGACATCTTAGCAGACATACCACAGGAATATTCTCTTGGACAGAACTATCCCAATCCCTTTAACCCTGTTACCAAGATAGACTTTGCATTACCAAGAACAGGTGACGTATCCCTAGTCATCTATAATCTGATGGGGCAGCAGGTAAGGACCTTGCTTGCTAAAAATATGGATTATGGGTTTCACACGATCACGTGGAATGGCCTTGACCAATTTGGAAGGCCCGTTTCATCAGGGGTCTATTTTTCAGAGTTGAGTGCACGTGGTTTTCGTCAAACCAAGAAAATGTTAATGCTAAAGTGATTAATAGTAAGTCATCACTTTCGATTATTTTTCTTACTTTTTTTGTAGGAACAGGTTTTAGTCCCCAGATTGCATTACCAACATTTCAAGGAGCCCAAGCAAAACAAAATGATGTGATTCCACCAATCATCACCATCACCGCATCTGATGGTTCAAATGCCATTGCTAATAATTCAATAACCAATGATGCAAATATTACCCTTACCTTTACGGCCAATGAAAACATCAGTGGTTTTGCAGTTGGAGATATAGGCGCTATTGGCGGCAGTCTGAGTTCATTTAGTGGAAGTAATGCTACCTACACCTCCACATTTACTCCTTCGAGTGATCGAAATACAGTGATCTACATACCGAAAGAGGTATACACGGATAACAGTAGTAATGATAACCTTAATTCTATTCCATTCTATTGGACATACGATGGGACCCTGCCTCTCTACATTTCAGGCACATACATAATCGCTGATAACAGCAAGGTAAAGATTCGCCTAAGTGAAACTGTATATGACACTGATAGTGGAACCGGTGCTTTGGAGGTAGGAGACTTCACACTGTCAATTTCAGGCGGATCGGCAACACTTGGAAGTACAAACCCAACAGCCATTACAAAGGATAGATCTACTTTTAGTTCGGCAACACTTGACAATAATCTTGGAGGTGCCTTTGGCCTGGAACTTGTGGACTTGGATTTTGATGGAGACATGGATGTTGTAGCAACTGGTATCGATGCGGATGATATTAACTGGTATGAAAATGATGGGTCT
>CENP01239176.1_pt1 | contig 15754 bp, 17 predicted proteins | sample 361281 | NCBI WGS metagenome assembly CENP01 (sample SAMEA2591122, study PRJEB7988) | marine metagenome | biome: marine biome (ENVO:00000447); feature: deep chlorophyll maximum layer (ENVO:xxxxxxxx); material: saline water (ENVO:00002010), including plankton (ENVO:xxxxxxxx) | depth 70 m
TATATTCTTGTTTTTTAAAGTCATCTACCATATTTTTAAGAAAAATTTCAGATCTTAAACCACGTTTAACCGCCGTTTTATAAGCCGATGACCTAGAACACATCTTGACCAGATAATCAGTAGAATGATGACCAAACCGCTTCCAAATACTGGTCAGAAAAGTTTGTGTATCACTTTTGAATTGTTTTTGCTCACCGAAAGCTGGCCTTCCACGAAACCAAGCGGCCTCGACCGATGGTTCAATTGGCCAACTTTCACCCGCCAAAAAAAGAGCAGGAAAGAGTTTTTCTCCATCACTAATTGTCGCATAGTATGCTTGAGAAATAAATAATAACGAATGCAGCTTCGCTGGTTGAATATATTCCTGATTATTTACACCCTGATCAGAAAACCAGAATGCGACATCAAAAACTGAATCTACAGCTGGAGCCATTGCGTCCTCAAAAAATATCAAATAAGGATAACCATTGGTTCATAACAAAATTAAAAATTAGTAAAATCTATATTTTTTTCTACTATTTATCATGCTTAAACCTTAAAAAAGAAGAAAAGCTATTTTTTTTTGATTTCTTGTGACCTATTTATTATATATACTTCGTATCTGAAGATATTAGAATATATAGTGGAGCAATTTAAATGCCGTCAATTAAGATGACCGTGAATGGTGAAGATGTATCTGGAGAGGTTGAGGGGAGAACTCTACTTGTTCAGTTTATTAGAGAAACGCTGAGTTTAACAGGTACGCACGTTGGTTGTGATACATCACAATGTGGAGCTTGTACAGTTCACGTAAATGGCAGAGCAGTGAAGTCGTGTTCTATCCTAGCAGCGCAAGCAGATGGCTCCGATGTGCTTACTATCGAAGGATTAGCTGATGGTGATACATTACACCCAATGCAAGAAGCATTTCGCCAACATCACGCACTTCAATGCGGTTTTTGTACCCCAGGAATGGTCATGAGCGCAATTGGTATAGTCAATGATAATCCAAATCCATCTGAAATGGAAATTAGAGAAGCGCTAGAAGGAAATATTTGTAGATGCACTGGGTATCATAATATCGTTTTAGCAATCGAAGCCGCCGCGAAAGAAATGCAGCAGGCATAGGAGAGTATATCATGTATGACTTCGAGTATAAAAGAGCAGCGACGAATACAGATGCAACAACAATATATTCCGAGAGTGAGGATCCACGGTTTCTTGCCGGAGGAATGACATTGATTCCAGTGTTAAAACAAAGACTAGATCAACCAACTGATTTAATCGATTTGGCCGATATAGAAGATTTAAAAGGCATCTCTCTCGAAGGAAATAATATAATAATTAAGTCAATGACAACACATCATACGGTTAGTGCTTCTGAGATTATTTTAGATAAAATACCAGCCCTAGCCCACCTAGCTGGTACTATTGGCGATCAAATGGTACGAAACCGAGGCACTATTGGCGGTTCTCTAGCGAATAGTGACCCAGCAGCGAGTTATCCCTCAGCAGTGCTTTCATTAAATGCGACGATTAAAACAGACAGAAGAGAGATTGCTGCAGATGACTTCTTTACTGGAATGTTTGATACGGCATTAGAAGACGGTGAGCTAATTACTGCTGTATTGTTCCCCATACCAGAACAAGCCGGTTACATGCATTTTCCAAACCCAGCATCTAGGTATCCAATTGTTGGTTCATTTGTCTCAAAAAGCGATAATATTGTTAGAGTAGCCATTACTGGAGCTGGACCATGCGCATATAGAATTCCTGAATTTGAGGCTGCATTAAGTTCAAATTTTACACCAGAGGCGATTAAAGATATTAAAGTCTCAGATGATGGCCTTAATTCAGATATTCATGCATCAGCAGAGTATCGGGCACATCTTATCAATGTAATGACCCGTCGAGCAATTCCTGAATAGTTGTATTTATGAGGAGAACTAATGCTAGTTCAACCTGATGAAAATTCACTACTGAGTCAAGCTATAGACTGGATCAATGAAGGCAAAAAGGTTGCATTTGCAACTGTTATCGGCACTTGGGGATCTTCACCAAGACCTGTTGGGAGCCAGCTAGTTATAAATGATCAGGGAGCATTTGTCGGTTCAGTATCAGGCGGCTGTATTGAAGGATCTGTAATCGGTGAAGCGTTAAATACAATTTCTGATGGCGAGAGTCGTATCCTTAATTTTGGTGTTACCAATGATGAGGCCTGGGAAGTCGGTCTTGCCTGTGGAGGAGATATCCGAATATTAGTGCAAAATTCTGATAATATCGGAATTCTCCAACGAATCTTAGACGAAATGCCATTCGCGGTTATCTCTAATCTAAAATCTCAAAAAAAATATTATTATTCCGTAAATAATCAAAATTCGACTGATGGCTTAAGTCCAGATCTGTTGAGCAGCGTAAAGGTGGCAATCAATAATAATATTCCTAGTTTAATTGTTGATAATGGGGATGAAATATTTATTCAAGTTTATAACAGGCCCTTAAGGTGTGCGATAATTGGTGCTGTACATATATCTCAAGCATTAATTCCCATGGCAAAAGTATCGGGTTTTGATGTATTACTAATCGATCCTCGAGGCTCTTTTGCCACTGAAGAGCGTTTTCCCGATGTCAATATAACCGATGAGTGGCCTGACGAAGCTATGTCGAAATTTAATGCAGATAATCGAAGTGCGGTGGTTACCCTAACTCATGATCCAAAACTTGATGATCCAGCATTAGAAGTCGCTCTTAAATCAAAAGCATTTTATATTGGATCCTTGGGTAGTCAACGTACACATGCTGCACGGATAGAGAGGCTGATAAATAATGGATACAGCAAAGAAGAATTATCAAGAATAAATGCGCCGGTTGGGCTTAATATAGGGGCCAAATCTCCATCTGAAATAGCAGTATCAATCTTAGCCGAAATAATTTCAGTTAGATATGCCGAACCCGGTATAATCTGATGATTTTTGGTGAAGTTTTGATTGATGATGCGGTTGATACAATTTTAGCGCATACAACTAAAATATCAGACATAACTATTAAAAAGGGTCAGATTTTAACTCACAAAGATATAGAATTACTAAAATACCATAATATTAATAAAATTACTGTAGCTCGATTAGAGATTAGTGACATAAGTGAAGATAAAGCGGCATTATTAATTGCAACAGCTCTCAAAACAACATTAGTCGAAACTGGAAATGCCTTTACTGGGAGATGCAATCTTATTTCACAAACTAAAGGTTTAATGCACCTTGATCAGACTAAACTTGACCGGATTAATTTAATTAATGAAGCAATAACGATAGCGACACTAAAAAATAATGAAAGAGTAAATAAAGGTCAATTAATAGCAACAATAAAAATTATTCCATTTGCAGTTCCAAAGTCTGTTTTAGATAAAGTTATCGACAATATTTCTAGCAATAAAATAATCTCTATTTTACCCTTTAAAAAAAAATCGGTTGGCTTAATCCTCACTAAGCTTCCCAATACAAAGAAAAATATATTAGTAAAAACAAGCGAGACAACAAATGCAAGAATACAACAACTTGGTAGCGAAATCATTCATGAAATTAGATGTAACCACGAACAACAAGACGTCATAAATTCTATTAAACAGTGTGAAAATTTTGGGTGTGATGTTATTTTACTTATAGGCGCCTCTGCCGTTGTAGACAGAGAAGACGTTCTTCCAAGATCATTAGTCAAAGCTGGCGGCACCGTCGACCATTTTGGGATGCCAGTAGACCCTGGGAATTTACTTTTTTTTGGCACAGTTCGTAACAAACCAGTTATTGGAATGCCAGGCTGCGCTCGCTCGCCTAAACTAAATGGATTTGATTGGATTTTATGGAGAATACTTGCCAATAAAAAATTGAATAAAAAAGAAGTAATGCTTATGGGAGGTGGCGGGCTCCTTAAAGAAATAAGTGAGAGAGGACACTTAAGAAAAGAAGAGAGAACCTATCACTTAAATATGAATAATTACAAAATAACAGGTATTCTATTAGCGGCTGGCGCTTCTAGAAGAATGGGTAGTCAAAATAAACTTTTATCTGATCTCAATGGCAAGACAATGATAGAAGTTGTTGCCACAGAATTAATAAATTCAAAATTATCCCATATTATCGTAGTAACTGGACATGAATCAGAAAAAATTAAGGCAGCTTTGACGAGTTTAGATCTAAATTTTATCCATAATCATGAATATCAAAGAGGATTAAGCACATCATTAAAGACAGCACTTGAGATAATCCCAAAGGATACCGACGGAATAATTGTATGCCTCGGAGATATGCCTCTGATTAAAGCAATGCACATAGATAAGTTAATTGACGCATTCAACCCTATCGAAGGAAATTCAATTTGCGTTCCTGTTTATGGCAGGAAACGGGGCAACCCAATAGTATGGAGTAATGAATATCTCACACAAATAAGATCTATAGATGGTGATATAGGCGCTAAAAACATATTAGATGAGCACATTGAGCAAATTACAGAAGTTCCAATGGAAGAGAATGCTGTGCTTTTTGACATTGATACACCAGAACACTTGGATAACTATAAGGAGAATTCTTAGTATTTATTTTTTCATTGATATTCCAATAATTTAAATATGAATTAATTTATAGCCTAATATTTATATTTTCGCCATTTCGCGACTTAGATCCGTCAAGGATTGAGTAAATATTTTCATAAATATTTGTAACGACATTAAATATTGGAGAATTATTAGCCTCATAGATCATTTCGTATTGCGACCCATTTTGACTAAAGGAATTAACAAATTCCTCATTATTGTTCTTGATCATGGGGAGACCAAGGGAGCGTTCTTTATCATTGCCCTCAAATAATTCTAACTGACTTTGAACATATCCTTTATTTTCAAGACTAGAAAAAGATGGTTTGGCAGTATCGGGGCTAAAGCTTGAGCGATTATAAATTAGAGCCCTTTCCCCTTCATAGATCGCTGATTTTATATCTTTTAATTCATTTATTGGCGGAACATTAGTTAACGAAGTACTCCCATTTATTTCAAAATGAGTTGCACCCTTTAAACCAAAACTATCACTGCTAATTCGAGGAGCTAAAACCACAATCAATCATCCCAGTAAACATTATCCTGAGTTTACCAGTATAAGGAATTACGTCAACAAAACCTGTTTGAAGAACAAAAACATATAAAATAATTTCTAAAATTTAATCTAAAGCTAAGTGCTTGTGATCAACTATACTCGAGAGTCAACAAACCAAGCGTTTCTGCCAATTTTACATGCCAGTCCGTCCGCCCTACCAATATTTTTAATTGTCGATATCGTCGCCAGAAACTCTCTGCAGTACTTACCATTTTGAGCATAATAGCTTCTTGTCGGCTTGATGGTTCCAGCAATTCCAGTATCCTTGTTTACCCAAGAGTAAACCTCTCCGTCTTTCATTTTATCCATTGCAAATTTCGCTGATTTCTTAAATTCAGCCTGGTCTGATGGCACCAGTTCATCCCCATAGGCATAGCCTGTTAGACCTCCCAAAGATGCCCCTGCAACCATAAATAATAAATTTCCAGAACCGCTACCCAAATAATTACCAACATATGATCCTATAACCCCGCCCCCAATAATTCCTATAACTTGCCCCTTGGTGAGGTCGGTCTTACCAGTACAAGCAGTTAGCACTAGGCTCACTATAATTAATAACACTTTGGACATTGGCTTACTCCGTTCTCGCAACTTAAATAAAACTAACCAAGATTAGACCGGAATTAGTTTAAAAAGTAATAATATAATTAAGGAATTAATTTTTAATTGAAGAATTAATACAATCAAAATGGATCAACGCGGGAGTAGATACAGAGCATATTAGTATTTGATTTTTTTTAAATTTTGCTTTTTTATTAAACTTTCGACACTCATCATCTGCCATTTGTTCTAACATTTGCGGCGTTGTTGACCCCATATGATAACATATAGAAACCTCAGTCCTATCGGTTAACTCTCGCCCAAAATCGGCTCTTTCTCGATTAAATTCATGGGGATCATAAATATAGGCTTCACGGTTGCTGCAACCTGTAATTAGGAATAAAACAAAGAGAGAAATACAAATTAATTTCAAGTTTATTTTCATTTAAAGTTTATAACTTCTATTAAAATATAAAACAACTTTAACGAATATAATAAGATCATGACATACATAGTCTCCTGCACAATGAATAGTTAACGTTTTCATATACTTTTTACACGCCCTGAAATGTGAGGCGATAGTTCATCATATCTATATACCCTAAACACAGAGTTATTTGGTCCCTTTTCAGTATTAGCAAACCATGGACTGATAAATTCCCAAACAATATTTCCTGTTTTTGTTACCTCCAAGAATCGGCCATTTAATCCCTCACAAATAAGAGTATTACCATTTAAAAGACGCTGTGCGCCACTTATATTTGGACTAAACATCGACCATGGTGGTTTATCTGAGAAACCCCAAACCTCATCTCCTGTATCCCAATCAAACTCGATAACTCTTGAAGAAAAGACACCTCCAGGTTTATGAATACCGTTAGCAAAGATAAGTCCGTTACCATTTTCTAAACGTTGGCAATCATGTTGTTGCCCCCAATTATCGTTTTGCCATTTTTTAATTACTTTCTTTGTTTTTTTTTCGATTACAACAACCATACTATTCTTGCGAAAACTTAGCATCAAATTACCATCTATTAATTCATGGCATGCATTGCAGTGAAGAAACTCTTTTCGGGTACTCATTATATGAAGCGGGTAATCCTCAATTTTCAAATCTAAATGGGCATGCCACTCCCAAACAATATCCCCTTTATGGTTTACCTCTCGCAAATAATCGCTCCAAGTAACTCCGCCTTCAGCCTCCGACAAAGGCTCAGCTCCTTCCATACGCTTTTGAGCCTCGGAGGGCATTTTTTCCCAACCGATGTATATCGTATTACCATTTTGCAACCGTCGAAAATCATGGTGTTGATTATCGTCTTTGTATTCCCAGATTACATTTCCATTCCAGTCATACTCTCTCAAAAGTCCGCCTTTACCTCCCCCTGGACTCGGTCCATTTGGAGTTTCACCCGCCCATAATAGATTACCTGTCGGCAACAAATAGGCGTAATTCCCAGGTTTATAGGGGTGTATCCAATTATGGAGAACCTCCCCAGTCATTCCTATTAGGTAAGTTTCATTTCCATGCAAAGGGCTAATAAGGGTTAACCCCGAATAAGCCTTATCCTTATTAAAACTTAATAAACCAACTCTAGTATGCCTCATAATTTTTATGTTAACCACTCAAGTCAAGTCTGTAAATAATTAGAAAACTGAACTGGATTTAAGCCTCCTTATGGCTATAATATATGTGTGATTATTAATGCCAACTTGAAATTATCCGCACTTGATCAATCTCCTATTAGACAGAATGGGACGGTTTCTGATGCCTTAAAGGAAACTATTGAGCTCGCTCAAGTATGCGATAAAGCTGGATATCATCGCTATTGGTTAGCTGAACATCATGCATCAGACTCATTTGCGGGATCGACCCCTGAAATTATGATTGGTCAAGTTGCAAATGCTACTAAAAAGATCCGAGTAGGATCTGGCGGCGTAATGCTCAGTCACTACAGTCCCCTAAAAGTCGCGGAAACATTCAGCACTCTAGAGACCCTATTTCCAGGGCGAATTGATTTAGGTATCGGAAGAGCTCCGGGAAGTGATCAGATAACAGCAATGGCTTTAGGTTATGGCTCTGAGATTGGCATAGAATACTTTCCGACGAGGATCGCGGACATGTTATCATTTATTGGGGGAACACAACCTCCAACAGAAATCTTTAAAAATATTAAAATATCACCAAAACCTGAAACGATCCCTGAGTTATGGTTATTGGGTTCAAGCGGTCAGAGCGCCCAATATGCAGCAGAGTTTGGCCTTGCTTTCACTTTTGCTCAATTTATAGCGCCAAATGGCGGCCAAAGTATAATACAAAACTACATAAAACATTTTCAGTGTTCACCTTTCAATAAAAAGCCTAAGACTAGCCTCTGTGTTTTCATAACATGTGCTGAAACCGAACAAAAAGCGCGTCAATTGGCGAGAAGTAGAGACTTAGTGTTATTAAAAAGATCTAAGGGGGAGAGAGGCCCCTACCCCTCGAGTGATGAAACAGACGCTTACCCATACACAGAACAAGAGTTGAAATTGATTGAATATAATCGGCCTCAAAGCTTGTATGGTGACCCCGACCAATGTGTCAAGATTTTATCCAAAATGGCTAATGATTATCAGGCAGAAGAACTAGTAGTTTTAACTATCTGCCATGAACCAAAAGATCGAATAGCTTCATATGAGCTGTTAGCTAATGCATTTAATGCAAGAAAGAACTAAGGAGGAGCGAATATGAGCAACAATTCATCCTTTCCAAAAATTGACATTCACACACATGTCGCGTTACCGGAGGTCTTGGAATTAACAAAAAAAATAAAAATACGCGGTAACAGACCTGGAATGCAACATTGGGTGCCCAAAGCTTCGCGTGCTGGGCACCTTATACAATCAAAATATCACAAAGATTCTTTATTAAGTCCAAAAATGAGACTTAAAGATATGGATGCAATGGGTATCGACATTCAAGTTATTGGAATGAATTTGCCTACCCCAACCTATTGGACCAATTCAAAAATCGCCCAGAAAGTAGTTAGACAATGCAATAATAGTATTGCTGAGTTTATCTCCAAATATCCTACCCGATACATCGGCATTGGAGCTGTTCCACTTCAGAATCAATCACTGACCCTTAAAGAAATGGATTATTTAGTCAGCATTGGTCTAAAGGGCATCACTATACCTTCGCACGTAAAGTCTAGAGATATTGGGATTAGTAAGTTTAAAAAATTCTGGCAAAAAGCTGAGGAATTACAATTACCAATTTACATACATCCTCGCGGATTTACTCATGACGAACGTTTAAAAGAGTATTTTCTATGGAACTCTATAGGCCAACCTTTGGAAGAGGCCCTCGCAATGGCATCAATAATTTATGAGGGAATACTTGATGATTTTCCAAAATTAAAAATCATTATAGCACATGGTGGCGGGTATTTACCTTATTATTCAGGTAGAACTGATAAAGCTTACGAGTCCCGCCCAGAAACAAGACAAAATATCTCTAAAAAACCAAGTTCTTATTTTTCAAAATTTTACTATGATACCGTAGTTTTTGATCAAAATATGCTAATTCCTTTATTAAAAAAAGCTGGTCATAATCATGTAATGCTCGGTAGTGACTATCCACGTGGCGAAATTGAACATAACCCTGTTGAATTTATTACAACAGCAAAAATGTTATCAAAAACAGTAAAAAATAAAATTCTTGGCTTGAATGCTGCGAAGTTATTTAGAATTAAATTATAACGAGATTTTATAGGCAAATTAACGAATAATAATGAATAAACCCCATAAAGATATACAATATGCAGAAACAATTGCCTTAAGAGCCCTTGAATTTATTTTGGTCAATGAAGAACTTAGAGCTGAATTCTTATCAATTTCAGGCCTATCAACGGACGACATAACAAACGGACTCCAAAATCCTGAATTTCTAGGCGGTGTTCTAGATTTTTTGCTGCAAAATGAGCTGCCTCTAATCGCTTTTTGCGACAAGCTGGGAATTAAACCTGAACAACCCATGCAACTAAGGTATTCGCTTCCTGGTGCTAATTACGACCAGTGACGCTAGCGAATAGATTATTATAAAATAGAGCTTCTTAACCATGATTCAATATCTTTAGGTCGCCTGGATCTTGGATATATTCCGACTGTAAGAGGCTCAAGGGTATCATTACGACTAAACTCTAATACACTATTTTGTCGAATTACACCGTAACTCTCTGAGATGTGAGCAGAAAACTTCCTCACATCCCAACTCGAAGATTTTGTGTAAACAAAATCAAATTCGTTATCTTTTGTTTTTATCAACCAGTGACCAACTTTAATCTCAGTTAAGGAACAAGCAGGGTCAAATCGATATGGTATAATTACCGAATGCAAACCCACTCCTTGGAAATTATCATTAATTAGCAATCGATGTTCAGTTTTCTCTAAAATAATCTTTCTATGAGGTATTACAGGGTTTTCCAAAAATTTATATCCCGAATGCGAACCACAAAATGTATCTTTTTCATCATTTACTTGCCATGCATGAAGAGTTGGAATTGCTTCATATTTTAGTGAGAAAAGTTCCTTGTTAGATATAAAACTATTCTGCTCCTTTCCGTCTATAAATGGCGTATTATGAGCAAGCGTACCTCTAAATTCGTTTCTCTTTTTATAATCAGCAGTATAAACAAAAGACCCACTATCAGTAATTATTGGAGAACCTTGTATAACAGCTTCAAAAGAAAGACAGTCATTATGGCCGTGACCACCCCTTCCTGCATAACCCACGGGTGCATTATCGATGAAAACATGATCGTCTCCACTTGCCATTATAAAATAACCTGCATTCTTATACCCTACGGAAGTTGCTTTAAAATTCTCTAATTTTCGATCAGAAACAACTTCATTCATTTCTGGACCATAAGTCCACAAATACTCAGAGTTTTTAAAAATATTTTTAGTTGCTTTGTTTTCCTTATCCCAAGTGCGTTCAATTAAGTCAGGCAGATAAGAGTGATCGTTTAATGATTGCCCCCCGAATGGCAAAACCCGTCCGTCATCACCATCGCCTAATAAAGGCGCCAGTCCATTCGGTTTAGTATAATGCTGAACAAAAGATATCACTCTAAGAAAATATCTAGAAAATGAGTCATCAACAACTAGTCCCGCATCTAACCGATATTTTGCTGGCCAAAAGAATAACTCAGATACAAATCTGTGATATGCAATGGATCCTTCAAAATCGATACCCTCTTGATTTATTTGCTTAGGCATCTCAGTTGACAAAATTTTCCAACCAAGTTTCAACCACCTCCCTGGACTTTTCCCTTTACCAAAGAATAATCCAATAAAAACCAACGCTGCCGCGTCGGCAACGCAATGATTACCGTTTACACCATAATCTTCAATATATCGTTCAATAAAAATACCGTGTTCATAGATTGAGCGTAAGAATAGAAACTTAAACTCACTATCATTCCATGCGTTTGAATTTTTGAAAATATGAAAAAACCATGTCCAACTGAAAACCCTCATGGCAGGTTCCATAGCAACTGCCCAATTAATCCCCGTTGCGTATGGATTATTTTCAATCCAATCAATAATAACCTTCTTTGCAAAAAAGGCATATTTCTCATCATTGGTAAGAGAGTAAGCTTGGCCCACAGGAATCGCCCACTGTAGTCTAGATAATTCCCATGGAACTTTAACATCGCTTGGGAGGCCAGGGTTAAGAATATCAATATCTCGGAAAAATTTATTTGGCCAAGTGTAATTCGCCTTAAAGTCTGTATGCCAAGGAATTGGAAATTTAAGAGTTACAGGCCCAGAACCTAAAAAGTTAACTGATAAGAATAGCGCCTTTTCAGCTAATTCAATTACCCTATTTGTCTCATTAGGACAAAAAAAATCGAGTTCAGAGGAATTCATTTTATTAGTATATGAAGGATATGGTCTTCCTGATATTTTTTGATATAGATTTTTTATATCTTTTTCGTTAAAAATTCTTGAAAATTCATACTCGTTCATTCCATTTAATGGTGAAGAAAAGACACGATCTCTCATCGTATAAAGCTCACGATACGCGCGCTTGCAAATTTCTAGAGGTGAACGCGAACCTGCTCTAGAAAGACGATCAATCCAAAGACCCAAAATAAATTAATCCTTTTAACTTTTTTAGCTTTAATAGTATACTGCAGAAATCATAATAATCCTTTAAAGCATACGTCTCTAGTCATCTTTATTTTCGCTCAAATTTTTAATGAATAAGTTTAAAAAATTAATAATATTCTCTAATCAGGAGTTGGTAACATACTAAAAAGGGCAATTCCATCCACAGATGAGTATATACCCGCAATTGGATTAGGCACGTATCGATCATTTGATGTTAAGTTTGATCAGAATAAAAAAAACCTCTTAAATGTTATTAAACTTTTTTATGAGGCTGGGGGTATGGTTATTGACACCTCGCCAATGTATGGATTGGCAGAATCAACTCTCGGACAAGTTATATCTTCATTAAACATGAATGATATCTTTTTTTTAGCTACTAAGGTATGGACCAAGGGGAAAAATAACGGCTATCGGCAAATGCAAAAATCTCTGCAAAAACTGGAAACAAAGCAACTTCAGCTTATGCAAGTTCATAATCTTATAGATTGCGACACTCATCTGGAAACCCTTCGAGAGTGGAAGGAACAAAAAAAAATTAAATTTATTGGCATCACTCATTACACAGATAATAAATTTGACGAACTAAGTCGTTATATAAAAAAAAATCCAGACATTGATTTTTGTCAGATACCTTATTCAATAGCGAATAGAACAGCTGAGCTATATTTTCTAGACTTATGCTCAGATTTTGAAATTGCAACATTAATAAATCGACCATTTGAACAGAAAGGTCTTTTTCGCCAGGTTAAACAATCAACAATTCCAATATGGGCAAAAGAATTTGGCTGTTCTACATGGGCTCATTATTTTTTAAAATATATACTAGCTCATAACGCAGTAACATGTGTCATTCCAGCAACAAATAATCCCAATCATTTAGCAGAAAATTTAATGGTTGGAGAGACCAGACTACCTGAAAAAAGAGAATTACAAAAAATGGTCGAATATTTCGAATCAATATAACTATTTTATAACATTATCTTCAGATAATGGAATTATTTATCATCATGGAAAATAATAATAAACTTGGCCAACCTGAAGGATTATCAAAAGTCTCGCATCGTCGGATTCTACAACTGGCTATTCCGATAATATTAGCAAATCTGACAACGCCAATATTAGGCGCTGTAGATACCGCTGTAATGGGACACTTAGACAGCCCATCTTATCTCGCGGCAGTTTCAATTGGGGCTATAATTATACAATTTGTCTTTTGGGGATTCGGTTTTTTACGCATGGGCACGACAGGACTTACAGCCCAGGCCTTTGGACTGAATGATAAGATAGAACTACAAATGAATTTTCTTAGGCCAGCATTATTCGGGATATTAATGGGTTTTATTTTATGGGTTCTTCAAATTCCAATCATAAATTTTTCCCTATATTTATTTGAAGCATCTGACACTGTGGAAATGTTGGCTTCAAAATATTTTGCGATCCGTATCTGGAGTGCGCCAGCAGTTTTAATTAACTATTGCCTTACAGGTTGGTTCATTGGCATTCAGAAAACCAAACTAACTTTAATACTCCATGCTTGGATGAATATAATTAATATTATTCTAGACCTCGTTTTTGTAGTCGTATTTGATTACGGTATCGTTGGGGTTGCAATCGCAACGGTAATAGCTGAGGTATCCGCAACAATAATAGGAATAATTATTTATCGACGCGAGATAAGAAACGTTAAATTAAAAATTAGATTATTAAATCTATTAAATCTAAGCAAAATAAAAAAACTTTTAGGTAATAATTTAAATATTTTTATACGAACGTTTTGCCTAATTTTTGCATTTGCATACTTTACATCGGTCGCAGCAAAGTTCGGTAGCACCATTCTTGCCGTAAATGCTGTTCTCCTTCAATTTATACATTTCCTCTCTTTTGGCCTAGACGGTTTTGCACAAACAGCTGAAACATTAGTGGGCAGCGCGTTGGGCGCAAAAAATCGAATGGCATATAAACTGGTGGTGAAAAAAGTTACTCAATGGTCTTTGATAATAGGAATTTTGTATTCAATCATATACTATTTTTTAGGCCCCTTATTGATCGATTTACTTACAGACTTGACGGAAGTTCGTACATTATCGAAAGAGTTTTTAATTTGGTTAATTTTCTTTCCAATTGTAGCATTATGGGCTTATCTTTTAGATGGAATCTTTATTGGAGCAATGCGTTCCAATGACATGAGAAATGGAATGTTGTTATCCTTAGCAATTTTTCTTGGATCAGTAAATTTTCTGATTGAAAATTATGGATATAATGGTCTATGGGCTGCACTATATATATTTATGTTCTCAAGAGGCATTACCTTAATGATAAAATATCCACAAATAAGTAAAAGCTTAAAAGTGGTACCCGTATCTAATACCGACTGACTCAAGTCCCTCATTAGTGGAACAGAGTTTAGCATTAGAGATATGATCCAAATGCGCCATGATAGAGTGACGACCCTCAAAACGATAACCAATATCTAGAGACTCTCTAAATAGAAAATTACAGCCCAAGGACTTCTTATCAGTTAGATCAGTAACTTTAGAGCCATCATGATACGCACCGCCCAGCGAAAAGTTAGTAAAATATGTTTTTTTAAAAAGCCACTCCCATGTAAGCCCTGCATAAACTTGATTTGTATCTTGAGAGTCATTTAATGATACCCCCAAGTGCGGTTTTGGGTTCCAAATTCGTTTAAATTCATCTGGGCTACTAAATAAGATCTCTAGATTACCGTCGTATCCTTCTTCTTTCCGATGACTAAAAGGACCTTGGTCATGCCACAAAGCCCCTATCCTTATCTCAGATACAAAATTATTTCCCTTTGATTTGGAAGTCGATTGATTGCTCATTGTATTTTTTTCTGTCGATATCTTACCGAACTCTATAATTTCTATATTATTTATCCGAGGAACAATTCTCGATTTTATCGAAAAATCTGGCCGAGGTTCAGTATTTGTATTTTCAAAAGGATGCGGTTCATTCAAAAGCCTTTTCATATTATAGTTTGCACCTGTGGTACCAGCAAACGCACTGGTTAACACCATGCTAAATAACATAAAGCTTAAACTGCATGTTAGGCCAGAAAATAAACCTTTATTATACAAAACTTCCCCCGTTTAAATTATATTATCCTTTTATTGATGTCACCTTTAACAATGCTTGTCTAGAAAAACACATAATTTTTAAATAAGAAAAATTAATATTTTTCTTGTCTTTTTCTTTCGATAACCTACTCTCTTTCATTACCATTAAAGCCAAAATGTTAAAAAAGAAAGGCGGACAATGATTTACGAATTTCGAACATATGACTTGGTTCCGGGATCTGTTAATGAAGTAATAAAATGTTTTGGCGAGGCCTATAAAAAAAGGAAGGAATTTTCGCCTCTTTCTGCTTTTTTTTACTCTGAAATTGGTCCCCTTAATCAAATAATACATATTTGGCCATATGAAGACACCAATCACAGAGCACAGGTTCGATCTGACGCCGTTGAGAGCGGGGCATGGCCTCCAGCAATTAGTGAGTTCATTCAGCATCAACACGTCGAAATTCTTGTCCCATGGTCATTTTCACCAAAATTATCGCCTGGTTCACACGGTCCATTCTACGAGATGCGAAGTTATATATGTAAGCCTGGAAGCTTGCCTAAAACCAAAGAACGTTGGCTCTCTAAAATAGACGAACGTAAAAAATTATCACCCTTAATTGGTGTATTTAGTGTCGACATTGGTACCGCGTTGAAAATTGTACATATTTGGGGGTACAAAGATCTAAAGCATAGGAGTGAGGTGCGAGCTAAAGCAGTAGAAAAGGGAGTATGGCCACCCTCAGGAAGCGGAGAAGACTATTTTTCACAAGACAATAAGATTCTTCTACCAGCAAGCTTTTCGCCTATGCAATGAGCAAAATACTAGACTAATTTGCTACGTGCCTACCGTAT